>Ga0302280_1000042_pt1 | contig 141610 bp, 132 predicted proteins | sample III_Fen_E1_1_FD_198771 | JGI IMG/M metagenome (GOLD analysis project Ga0302280, IMG submission 198771) | Peat permafrost microbial communities from Stordalen Mire near Abisko, Sweden - III_Fen_E1_1 | ecosystem: Environmental > Terrestrial > Soil > Wetlands > Permafrost | place: Sweden: Abisko... | reverse complement strand
TGTTTGAGAAACTCAACTTGCTTTTCAGCGTCGGTCAGGTATTCTTCCTTCACATATTCATCACCATAAAGAAAAACATCATCCTTAATGCCTGAAAGAAATTTTCCCCGCTTATCTACCATTGTCAATATGCCGATGCCATATTTATTGCCCACTTTAAAGTCATCTGCGCCAAATGCAGGGGCTGTGTGAACGATGCCCGTTCCATCTTCTGTGGTGACAAAGTCTCCCAGCAGCACTTTGAAAGCATTTTGATTATAGGTTTGGTTGGTTTCGAACGGGAGCAATTGTTCGTAGGAAATACCTTCGAGGTCTTTGCCTTTGAATTCGGCAAGAATTTTCCACCAAGTTATTTTTCCTTTTTCAGTTGTTTCTTTTAAGGCTTCTTTTAATTCCTCTTCACTTAGTGTTTCTCTATTGGCAATTTTATAACTTAAATTAACCTTGTGCTTATAGTCGCCAACGACTTCCTTTCCATCTGCTTCAAAAAAATATTTATCCAAAAGAGACTTGGCTATTATAACATTACATGGCTCAAGTGTATATTGATTAATAGTTTCGACTAAAAGATATACAATATTTGTACCTATAGTTAACCCTAAATTAGATGGCAAAGTCCATGGTGTTGTAGTCCAAGCTACAAAATTTGCATTGTTACTGCGAGTTCCCGGTAAATCCGTTCCCTCTTCAAAACGATGAATTGCTTTATACAAAAAATCGCTCTTCTCATTCTTCACCACCTTAAACATCGCCACGGCACTTGTATCCTTCACATCTTTATAAGTGCCGGGTTGATTGAGTTCGTGGGAGCTTAACCCTGTACCGGCAGCCGGAGAATAGGGTTGGATGCTCACGCTTTCATAGAGCAGCCCTTTTTTGTACAATTCCTTCAATATCCACCAGAGCGTTTCAATGTATTTGTTCTCAAAGGTTATGTAAGGGTCTTTCAGGTCCACCCAGTAACCCATCTTCATAGTCAGTTCGTCCCATTTGTCTTTATAGCGGAGTACTGCTTCGCGGCATTTGCGGTTGTAATCCTCAACAGATATCTTTTTGCCAATGTCTTCCTTTGTTATGCCCAACTCCTTTTCAACGCCCAGTTCCACTGGCAGGCCATGAGTGTCCCAACCGCCTTTGCGCTTTACCTGAAAACCCTGCATTGTTTTGTAGCGGCAAACCAAGTCCTTTAAGGTCCTGGAAATCACGTGGTGAATGCCGGGCATACCATTGGCACTGGGCGGGCCTTCGTAGAATACAAAAGGAACAGCACCTTCGCGGAGATCCACGCTTTTTTCAAAAGCCTGGCTTTCCTCCCATTTGGCAAGCATTTCCTGTCCAATAGATGGCAAATTCAAATGCTGGTATTCCCTGTATCTGGATGGCATAGTATAAAACCCTGCTAATTTTAGAAAATGGGTGCAAAGTTACGGGAAATAACAGCCATAAAGCAACGCCGGGCGTGTTTTCCTTCAAAGAAACGGGTCAGGAATATCTATTGAGAGTCGGATTTTGTTTAAGATAAAAACGCAAAGATTAATCAAGCCGTTAAAATGCTGCAAAAAGAAGCTGTGTTTTAGCACATTCACCCAAGGTTATCCACATTAATTTTGTTTTGGCACAGTTTGTGTTTTTAGTAAGACAAATCTATTTCCAAACTTTTGAAAGGCCTCCAATATTCTCTTATAAAGACAAATCGGTTAAATTGACCTTTACTTCTTGAAAATCAATTATAAAACTTATTCCTGTAATTAAATTACATGAAAAACCTTTTCTACGGTTTAGGGTTTAGGGGTTAAAAAGGGGGGTATTCCTACTCCCCTTCCTTTTATTGTAAACCGTGAATAAAGTCATCTTAGTCCGTCACCTCCCGTTTTTAATCTCTTGTATTTTCTTAGGAAGAACCCTTTGCAGTTCACATTACCAATACCTTGAATTTCCGATTTGGTTTGGGCCAATTTCTGGAAAAACTACCTTTTTACCCCTGTTTTATAAAGACCTCCTTTTATAATCTAAAGGGAGGTTTTTTTGATTTCAGTAAGTACATATTGCACCGAGCTAATATCGTAAAAATACGTACTGCATACTTTAGGTACGTTTTTACCATACTTCAGGTACGCTTTAACTATACTGCAAGTACGCATTTACCATACAGTTCCCATATAGTTCCTATACATGAGCCATATATTCAGGCAGTCATGCTTTCCTATTTCGGATAACTTTGTAAATTCTGATTGCGCTCATGAGCAGAATGATGAACAATACCAGACCGGTTAATCCCCAAACAAGGCTGATGCTTTGCTTTACGACAGCAAGCATTACAATGGCTATTAAAAAAATGGTGGCCACTTCGTTCCAGATCCGCAATTGCTGAGAGGTATATTTAAAAATGCCACTCAACTGCTGCTTGAAGATTTTGTGCAGCGAGATAAAATAGAGATATAATAAAATGACGAAAACCCATTTGATGAGCAGCCAACGGCCGGGTTCAGAAAATAATAACTTATCCCAGCTTTCCTGGAACATCAATACCGGGCCGAATATCAGGGTTAAGATTGCTGAAGGGATGGTTATGCCGTACCACAAGCGCCTCATCATCACGGCGAACTGTTCGTGCAATATCCTTTTTTCTTCTTCGCTTCTTGCTTCTGCTTCGGTGTTATAAATAAAAAGCCTTGGCATGTAGAAGAGCCCGGCAAACCAGGTGACAATGAAAATGATATGCATTGCTTTGACGTACATCATTAGTTTCGAGTTTACAGTTTTCAGTTTATAGTTTTATAAACCCAAGACCATGTTTCTTTCACCCGCAACATACTCATTTACCCATTTGGCAATCGTTTTCACCCACAAAGGATTGGTGTTCAGGCATGGTATCATGCTATAGCTTTCTCCGCCGGCTTTCATAAATGATTCTTTTCCTCTTATTGCAATTTCCTCCAATGTCTCCAGGCAGTCGCTCACAAAAGCAGGGCAAACAATCAATAATTTTTTGATGCCCTCTTTAGGCATTTCTTCCAAACGTTTATCGGTAAAAGGCTGCAACCAACCCTTTCCTAACCGGGATTGGAAAGAAATGCTGAATTTGCTGGCAGGAATGCCTAACCTTTCTGTTACCATTCTGGTAGTGGTAAAAACCTGATGCCTGTAACATGTTGCATGCGCTGAAGAAGGCAGATTGCAGCAATCATATGCCTTAAGGCAATGTATTCCTGTCGGGTCGCTTTTTTTTAAATGCCTGCCCGGCAAGCCGTGATAACTGAAAAGTAGCTGGTCATAATCCTGCTGAAGATAAGGCCCGATATTTTCGCTTAAGGCGTTGATATAATTTTCTTCATTATAATATGGCTTTATGAAATTCAGCTTGAAGGAATATTTTTTTTGAGCATGAATTTCCTTTGCATATTCAACCGCAGTTTCGTAAGATGACATCGCATAATGCGGATACAACGGAACAGCGATTACATCTTCCATATCAGGCATTTTTTTCAGCAAGTTAGCATAAGCGGATTCAATGGTTGGGTTTCCATAGCGCATAGCGATTTCTACGGGTACAGATACCTGTTGCTGCAAAGCCTGTTGCAATTGCTTTGTAAAAACTACCAATGGTGAGCCCTCTTTTGTCCAGATCGTTTTATATGCTTCTGCAGATTTGGGAGAACGCGTTGGCACAATAATGCCACCCACCAATATTTTGCGGAACAGATAAGGATAATCAATCACTCTTCCGTCCATCAAAAATTCCAACAGGTATTTTTGCACGTCTTTCACTTCTGTTGAATCTGGTGAGCCCAGATTCATTAAAATAACACCGCGCTTTTTAAACTCTGTCATGCTTTATAATAATTTACAAAAATAACTACTGCGCTCTGCAAAAGTTCAGTGTGATTCTTTTTTATCTGAAACTACGTGCCAGATGAGCATACGGATTCGCGCATGATATTGATCAGTCTGGTTGTTGACAAGTATCAAGGGTATAAATGACATTGCTGTGACACAGAAATTCGTTTCTTAGAAACTACTGCTATTACTTTTGCGTAACTATATCACTCGTAGAAAAGCAAATGGAAAACAAGCCAACGGACATATCAAAATTTTTCATCGCAGGCATCAACTACAAAAAGACGGATGCGGCAATACGCGGTCAGTTTGCTGTCAGCAATGAACAATATGAAACCATTCTTTCTTTAGCACCTGCAAACAGCATCAATGAATTATTTGTCCTATCAACCTGCAACCGAACAGAGATTTATGGTTTTGCCGATGATGCCTCCCAGCTTATAGAATTGCTTTGCACTCAGGCAAAGAGTTCAAAAGAGTTATTTACAGAGTTAGCATATATAAAAAATGGGATGGATGCCATAGAGCATCTTTTTAATGTGGCTGCGGGATTGGATTCCCAGATTTTAGGTGATTATGAGATCATAGGCCAGATCAAACTGGCAGTAAAATTTTCAAGAGAGCATGGCTTCATTCATGCCTTTACAGAAAGATTGGTGAACTGCGTGCTGCAAACTTCGAAATCTGTCAAAAACAATACAGCACTCAGTGGTGGAACTGTTTCCGTTTCGTTTGCTGCGGTACAGTGCATAAAGGAAAAATTCGGATCGGTTGCTGATAAAAAAATCCTACTGATAGGGACTGGCAAGATTGGCCGCAATACCTGCAAAAACCTGGTTGACTATCTTGATACTAAAAATATCACGCTTATTAATCGTTCGGAAGACAAAGCATCCTCTCTTGCCGAAGAAATGCATTTGCTGAGCGCCTCTTATAATGATGTGAAAGCAGAAATCAATGAGGCAGATATTATTATTGTGGCAACTAATTCTGAACTACCACTCATAACAAAAGCTGATTTAATTAATTCCCGGAAGAAATTATTGATTGATTTATCCATCCCAAATAATATTGAAGCTTCAGCAAAAGATTTATTGCATATCACTTTAGTGAATGTAGATGATCTTGCTAAAATCAACGATGCTACTTTGTACAAACGCCAGGCTGAAGTACCCAAAGCAAAAAAAATCATTGCAACAAATATTACAGAATTGATGGAATGGCATGAAATGCGCAAACATGTGCCTGTGCTTAAAGCAGTGAAAACAAAGCTAAATGAAATCCATAGCTGCCCGCTTTTCTCAGGTTCTGCAAAAATAACTTCGCCCGTAAGAAATACAGAGGAACAAATACAACGCGTTATCAATGGCATGGCTTCAAAAATGCGCCATCATAACAGGCGCGGCTGTCATTATATTGAAGCAATTAATGATTTTATTGCCGTCAGCATCAACTAAATTTGTGAGTAGTGAGTGGTCAATGGTGAGTGGCCAAGCCAACTGCTTTTCATCAACATTTACTATTCACTAATGACAACTCACCTTGCATATCAACAATGAACAAGCTCCTAAAAATAGGCACGCGTGAGAGCCAGCTCGCAGTATGGCAGGCAACGCTTGTAAAAGACTTGCTGAAAGAGCATGGTATTGACGCTGAACTTGTTTTTATAAAAAGTGAAGGAGATATTGATCTGAAAACACCTTTGTACGAAATGGGCGTACAAGGGATTTTCACAAAGACACTCGATGCGGCTTTAATAAATAACAGGATTGATATCGCAGTCCATTCCATGAAGGATGTGCCTACACAATTGGCGCAGGGCATTGTGCAGGCAGCGGTGCTGAAAAGGGCTTCCTTCAAAGACCTGCTCGTTTTCAAAACCGATGGCCGCTTTCTTACTGATGCAAATTATATTGCAAACATTGCAACAAGCAGCATCCGGAGAAAAGCGCAGTGGCTGCATAAATACCCAAAACACCAGGTTCATAATTTGCGTGGGAACGTGAATACCAGGTTGAAGAAACTAGAAACAGAAAATTGGGCTGCTGCGATATTCGCAGCAGCCGGGTTGGAAAGAATCAATCTTCGCCCAGAAAATGCAGTTGAACTGGATTGGATGCTGCCCGCGCCATCGCAGGGCGCGATTATGATTGCCTGCAGGGAATATGATAATGAAGCACAGGAAAAATGTTCCCTGCTCAACGATGAACCAACTGCTTTATGCGCAAAAATTGAAAAGGATTTCTTAAGAACTTTGTCCGGCGGATGCTCAACGCCAATAAGTGCCCTGGCAGAAATAGAAGAAGACGAATTGTTTTTCAGGGGAAATATCTTTTCATTAGATGGAGCAAGGAAAGCTGAAATCGAAAAGGTAATTCCCGCAGAAATAGCAACCCACATCGGGGTTGTAGCAGCGGAAGAACTATTGAATAACGGAGGGCAGCAAATAGCTGATGAAATTCGCAATGCAGCAAAGTAAAATCAATATATTATCTACAAGACCTTTACAGCACGCAATCATAGATAAAGCTGCTGCAAAAAATATTTATATAGAAACTATCTCGTTCATTGAAACTGAGATGGTTCTTGATGATGTTTTACATAAAAATATCGTTGCGCTTTTATCTGAGCAATTAACGGTAGTGTTTACCAGCATGAATGCGGTGGAAGCTGTTGCTGTCCATTTGAATCATGCCAGTCCCGACTGGAAAATATTCTGTATCGGTTCAACTACAAAAAATTTAGTAAAAGAATATTTTGGCATAAACTCGATCGCGGGAACTGGTGATTCAGCAAGTGCACTCGCTGATGTAATTATTGCAAATAAGGAAATTTCATCAGTTACATTTTTTTGCGGCAACCAGCGCAGGGAAGAATTACCTGAAAGATTATCGCAGCATGGAATCGGGCTAAAAGAATTAGTGGTTTATAAAACGATTCAATCTTCGCACCAAACCTGCAGCGAATATGATGCAATCATCTTTTACAGCCCGAGCGCTGTGGATAGTTTTTTTTTAACCAATAAAATAAATCAACATACCATTTTATTTGCTATAGGCAACACAACAGCAAATGAAATAAAAAAGCATTCTAACAACAAGATTATTATTGCTGAAGATGCTTCCAAAGAATTGCTTGTTGACCAAGCTATCAATTATTTTGAATTAAACCCTATTCACCATTGACTATCTGCCTGCCGACAGGCAGGGTTCAACATTCACAAAATCATGAGCGGATTAAAAAATGATTTATTATTAAGAACACTAAAAGGCGAAAGCACGGAACGCACGCCGGTATGGATGATGCGCCAGGCAGGAAGATATTTGCCAGCATACATGAAGCTGCGCGAAAAATATTCTTTTTTTGAACGTGTTCAAACACCGGAACTGGCGACAGAAATAACCATACAGCCAATTGATATTATAGGCGTTGACGCAGCAATATTGTTCTCGGATATTCTTGTAGTGCCACAGGCAATGGGGTTAGAAGTGCAGTTAGTTGAAAGTAAAGGGCCTTTTTTACCTGAGCCAATCAAAACAGCAAACGACTTGAAAAGAATCCGTGTTCCTGATGTGCATGAAACATTGCAATATGTTTTTGATGCTATCAAATTAACCAAGCAGGAATTGAATGATCGCGTGCCTCTGATTGGTTTTGCCGGCGCCCCATGGACAATTCTTTGCTATATGGTGCAAGGAAAGGGCAGCAAGACCTTTGATGAAGCAAAAGCATTTTGCTATACTCAACCGGAACTTGCGCATCAGTTGTTGCAGATGATTACGGACACAACCATTGCTTATTTACGAGCACAGGTAAAAGCCGGCGCTGACAGCATTCAAATATTTGACAGTTGGGGAGGCTTATTAAGCAAAGACGACTTTGAAAATATTTCTCTGAAATATATTCGCCAGATCGTTGATGCATTGAAAGACGAAACACTGGTGATTATTTTTGCCAAAGGCGCATGGCATTCTTTACAAAGCATGACAGCAACCGGAGCGCAGGGTCTTGGCATTGACTGGTGCATTGAGCCGCAGCTTGCCAGAACATTCGCGGGAAATAAAATTACTTTGCAGGGAAATTTTGACCCGGCAAAATTATTGTCACCGGTTCCTGTGATTGAGAAAGAAGTGAAGCAAATGCTGAAAGGATTTGGCAGAAAAAATCATATCGCCAATCTTGGCCATGGCATTTTACCCAACGTACCTGTTGATCATGCCAAGGCATTTGTAAACACCGTGAAAGAATATAACTGGGATAATTAAAATTTATGTCAACTTCATCCATTCATAAAACAGCAACAAAAGAGTTCCGTGACAAATGGATTGAATTTATTCATGCTTTGCAAAATAAAATCTGCGCAGCATTGGAAAATGTTGATGGCAAAGCAACATTCATTGAAGATAAATGGCAGCGGAAACCTGATGGAAGCGGCGGTGGTGGCAAAACCCGGGTGATTTCAAATGGCAATGTTTTTGAAAAAGGAGGTGTAAACACTTCCATTGTTTATGGCCAGCTCTCACGAAAAATGCGAGAGGTATTGCATATCCCGCTTTCCTCAAAGTCAACAAAATGGTTTGCCAGTGGCTTGAGTTTGGTTATTCACCCAGACAATCCTTTTATCCCAACAGTCCATTGCAACTATCGCTATTTTGAATTGAATGACAAAGAAGGCAACGTAGTTGATTGCTGGTTTGGCGGCGGCACAGATTTGACGCCTTATTATTTATTTGAGGAGGATGCTATACATTTTCATCAAACGTATAAAAATGCGTGTGACCAATTCGACAAAAGGTTTTATCCATTATTCAAGAAGGAATGCGATGATTATTTTGTGAATACCCACCGCAATAATGAGCGCCGAGGCATTGGGGGGATATTTTTTGACCATAGAAAACCCGATGAAAAGCAGGATACTGATTTCTGGTTCGACTTTGGGAAAGCCTGTGGCAATGCATTTGCTAATGCATATATCCCAATAGTTGAAAAAAGGAAAAACACCCACTATACTGAGGAAAATAAATACTGGCAGGAAATAAGAAGAGGGAGGTATGTTGAATTTAATTTAGTTCATGACAGGGGAACATTGTTCGGTTTGAAAACCAAAGGCAGGACTGAAAGCATATTGATGAGCCTTCCGCCAACGGTGCGATTTGAATATGATTATCAGCCAAAAGCAGGAAGTGAAGAAAATAAATTATTACAAGCCTGCTTACATCCTAAAGACTGGGTTTAAACTTCTTAAATTATGTATTTACAAAAAAGAAACAGGATACTCCGCCAATCTCCGGCTATTCGTTCGTTGGTTGCTGAAACAGTACTAACACCCAATGATTTTATTGTGCCACTTTTTATTGATGAAGGCCATGATGTAAAAACCGAAATAGCATCCATGCCGGGTTATTATCGAAATAGCCTCGACGTTACACTGAAGGAAGTAAAAGAATTGTGGGGCATGGGGATCAAAAGTGTTTTGCTATTTGTGAAAGCGAAAGATGAGACGAAAGACAATACCGGAAAAGAAGCATGGAACGCAAATGGATTGATGCAACGCAGTATCAAATCCATAAAAGATGAGGTGCCTGAAATACTTGTCATGACTGATGTTGCGCTCGACCCTTATTCCATTTATGGGCATGATGGCATTGTGAAAGACGGAGAAATCGTGAATGATGAAACAGTTGAAGCTTTGGTGAAAATGAGCATCAGCCATGCAGAAGCCGGTGCAGATTTTGTTGCGCCAAGTGATATGATGGATGGAAGGATCGGGGCGATAAGAAAAAGCCTGGAAGAGAATAATTTCACGAAAGTTGGCATCATGGCTTATAGCGCTAAATATGCTTCCTGCTTTTATGGGCCGTTCCGTGATGCATTAGATTCAGCGCCGGGTTTTGGTGATAAGAAAACTTACCAGATGAATTATGCCAACCGCATAGAAGCTATCAAAGAAACATTACAGGACATTGAAGAAGGAGCGGACATTGTGATGGTGAAACCTGCGCTGGCGTATCTTGATATTATCCGCGAAGTGAAAAATGCTGCGCAGGTGCCCGTTAGTGCCTATAACATCAGCGGCGAATATGCAATGATCAAAGCAGCGGCGAAGATGGGATGGATTGATGAGAACAAAGCCATTATTGAAACACTGACAGCGATCAAAAGAGCAGGGGCCGATTTGATTGCGACTTATTTTGCGAAAGACGCTGTAAAGCTGATAAATGATTAAACCAAGGAGACACAAAGACACAGAGATTTAAGGAGCACCGCTGTTACTCTCTGTCTCCGTGGTTCAAAAAAACATTAAGCATGATTGAAAAAAGTGAGGAATTATTTTTACGTGCCCAGCACTCCATTCCAGGCGGCGTAAATTCGCCAGTCAGGGCTTTTAAAAGTGTGGGCGGCACGCCATTATTTATCCAAAAAGCGAAAGGCGCCTATTTATTTGATGCGGATGGCAATAAGTACATTGATTACATTGCTTCATGGGGGCCGATGATTTTAGGTCATGCTTATGAAGAAGTGGTGAAAGCAATCCAGGAGAGAGCAATTCATTCAACGTCTTATGGCGCTCCTACAGAATTAGAGATTGAGATGGCTGAATTGATAAAAAGCATGGTGCCGAATGTGGATCTGATAAGGATGGTGAGCAGCGGCACGGAAGCTTGCATGAGCGCACTGCGACTGGCTCGTGGCTTCACAGCAAAAAATAAATTCATCAAGTTTGAAGGTTGTTATCACGGGCATGCCGATAGCTTTTTAGTGAAAGCCGGAAGCGGCGTTGCTACCTTAAACATACAAACTGTCCCGGGAGTAACAGCAGGAGTTGCCAATGATACGCTCACCTGTCCATACAACGATTTAGCTGCAGTTGAAAAGCTGGTAGCTGAAAATAAAAATGAAATCGCTGCTATTATAGTTGAGCCGGTTGCAGGCAATATGGGATGCATTTTGCCCCAGCCCGGGTTTCTGGAAGAGCTCAGAAAAATATGTGATGAGGAACACATTGTTTTCATTTTTGATGAAGTGATGACGGGCTTTCGTTTATCGAAAGGCGGGGCGCAGGAAAAACTGAATGTAAAAGCAGACCTGGTTACTTATGGGAAAGTGATAGGCGGCGGTATGCCTGTAGGCGCATTCGGCGGCAAAAAAGAAATTATGCAGCATATTGCCCCGCTTGGGAATGTTTACCAGGCAGGCACTTTAAGTGGCAATCCGATTGCGATGATTGCCGGATACACCACATTAAAAATATTAAAAGAGAATCCGGATATTTATAAAGAGCTGGAAGAAAAAACCATCTATCTGCGCGATAATCTTCACCAGGTTTTCCTCGCATCAAAAACCCCTTTCGTTATCAATCAGTTTGGCTCCATGATCAGCGTCCATTTCAGCAATCATGCCGTCAATGATTTTGCGAGCGCAGCCTCTGCTAACAATGATTTGTTCAAAAAATATTTCCATGCCATGCTGAGCCGCGGCATTTATCTTCCACCTTCAGCTTTTGAAAGCTGGTTTCTGAATAATGCGCTTTCCAAAAAAGATATTGATTATACAATTGAAGCAACAGAAGAAAGTCTGGCTGAGATTCAGTTATGAGGATTGAACCAGGGAGGCAGAGTAGCACGGAGGAGGATACAGAAAACCGCTGTGCATCGCTGTGGCTCTGTGGTTCAAAATCGAGAAAATTAATTTTGTTCATTAACTTACAACCAAAATTTTTCAAGACTAATTTAGCTTATGAACAAAGCCCGTTTAGAAGCATTTAGCGATGGTGTGTTTGCTATCATCATTACCATTATGGTGCTTGAAATAAAAGTGCCACACGGCGAAGATTGGGATTCGCTGAAACCTTTGGTACCCATCATGATTGGTTACGTACTCAGCTTTGTGTTTGTAGGCATTTATTGGGTGAACCATCACCACCTGCTTCATACCATAAACAAAGTAAATTCAGCCATCCTCTGGAGCAATATCAATTTGCTGTTCTGGCTTTCGCTTGTTCCCATCGCCACAGATTGGATGGGTGAAACACATTTTGCTTCGCATCCGGTTGCTGTATATGCAATACTGCTTTTGCTATGTGGAATTGCATTCACCATGCTACAACTGCATATCCAGCAAAAAATTGGCGCTAATGAAAAGTTAATTCATGCTTTTAAAATGCTGAAAAAGAAAGGCATTTTCTCCATTGCTGCATATTCAACTGCCTTTATTTTTTCATTCACCAATACCACTATTTCCTGTGCTCTTTTCCTGTTGGTCGCTTTTGTCTGGTTCATACCTGATAAAAATATTGAGCGGGCATTGAAAGAAGAATAAGTAAAGCAAACAATATGCATTATTCTCTCATCCTACAAAATATCGCAAAGCACATTCAGCTTGATAAAGACGAAGAGAAACATTTTATTTCATTGCTTAAAGAAAAAAAAATAAAGAAAAAGCAATTTTATCTTAAGGAGAATGAAGTGTGCCTGCACTCTGTGTTCGTAGTCAAAGGTTGTTTGCGCGGCTACACAGTTGATGAAAATGGATTTGAGCATACCCTGCAGTTTGCACCACCTGACTGGTGGATTGCGGATATGTACAGCCTGATTTCCCAGAAACCCGGTAATCTGAATATTGATGCGATTGAAAACAGCGAGCTTCTCTTATTGTCAAAAAATGACCAGGAAAAATTATTCGCTGATGTGCCGAAGTTCGAGCGTTTCTTCCGCATCATCACAGAAAACTCTCTTGTCACCAGCCGACAGCGTTTATTAGATAATATGAGCCTGACTGCGATGCAGCGCTATGAAGCCTTCTGTCAGCATTACCCCACATTGATTGAATGCCTGCCGCAAAAATTAATTGCATCTTATATTGGTGTAACACCTGAATTTTTGAGCAAAGTGAAAACGGAATACTTTAAGAAGCGGTGAGCTTCGAGCTTAATGCTCACAGCCAGAAGCTCAAGGCATGCTTAAATTTCTTAATCTACCTTATTGAAGAATAATTCATTCTGACGGAACTTTGATACATAAAAATAAATTATGGCAAACACAATATTACATAAAGCAAAAACCCGCGGTCATGCAAATCATGGCTGGCTGGATAGTTATCATAGTTTCAGCTTCGCAAATTATTATAATCCGGAAAGGATTCATTTTGGCGCATTAAGGGTTCTGAATGATGATACTGTTTCTGCAGGAAGGGGTTTTGGAAAACATCCGCATGACAATATGGAAATTATTTCCATTCCACTGGAAGGTGATTTGCAGCATGAAGACAGCATGGGCAATGTGGCTGTTATCAAAAAAGGAGATATACAGGCGATGAGCGCCGGCACTGGCATTTTTCACAGTGAGTACAATAAAAATAAAGATGAACTGGTAAAGTTTTTGCAGATATGGATTTTCCCAAACAAAAAAAATGTAGAGCCGAGATACAGCCAGGTTACGTTAAACACAGAAGACCGGCATAATAAATTACAGGAAGTGCTTTCGCCAAACGCAGATGGCAAAGGCGTTTGGATCCATCAGGATGCATGGTTCCATCTGGGGAAATTAGATAAAGATTTTTCCACAGAATATATTATAAAGAAAAAAGGGAATGGCGTATATGCGTTTGTGTTAAACGGGGATATTACGATTGATGGTCAACCGCTCAATACACGTGATGGCTTGGGAATTTGGGATACAGACAAAATCAAGATCAAAGCAGATAGTGATGCCGAGCTCTTATTGATGGAAGTGCCGATGACAATTTAAATTTTTATGCAAAAAACACATATCCTTGTCGTTTGCAGGCATGAGGAAATCCTGCAAACGATTTTGCGGCTGTTAAATAATAATGAACGATGGAGCGCCATTGGCACTTCAGATGATGAAAAGGCAGTGGAGATGTTTCACCAGCATTCATTTGATCTTGTTATGTTAGGTAGTGGAATAAGTGATGAATCGGAAAACAAATTGCGGAAAATATTCACACACCAAAATCCGCTTGTAAAAGTTATCCAGCATTTTGGCGGCGGCAGCGGTTTATTATCCAACGAAATTGAAGCGGCATTAAGCAACAATGAAAGCGGTAATTTCAATGTGATTGACAATCATTTTAAATAATCAGTATGATAAAAGTCATCGGGCATATTACTACCGAACACTACAAAACTGCTTTGACGAATGGAAGGCAGCAATTGGCCGGAGACGAGCCAAAGAGCAATGGCGGCAGCGACCTGGGCTTTTCGCCCAGCGAGTTTTTATGCAGCGCACTGGCAACCTGTACCTGTGTCACATTGCGCATGTATGCCGACAGAAAGCAGTGGGATCTTGAGGGTGTAGAAGTGTCGGTTGCAATGGAAAAAGACGCGTTTCAAAATATCACCCATATCAGAAGGGAAATTCAATTATCGGGCAGCTTAACCGATGAACAAAAAGAACGATTATTTGAAATTGCCGAACAATGCCCAATCCATAAAACACTGAGCAATCCAATTCATGTTAAAACAGCGTTGGTATGAAAGATATTACTAAGAAATATACGAACGGAGAAGTAACCATTGTGTGGAAACCTGCTACCTGCATACATTCTACCATCTGCTGGAAAGCAGCCACTGGTTTACCTGAAGTATTCAATCCAATGGAGAAGCCATGGATAAAACCGGAAGCTTCCACCACAGTGAAAATGATTGAGCAAGTAAAAAAATGCCCGAGCAGCGCACTGAGTTTTTATATGAACGCAGATGAAGGCGAGAACAAAGAAATATCCGCAGAAAGCATTGTGGAAGTATCCCCAAATGGGCCATTGCTGGTGTATGGAAATATTATTGTGAAGGATAAGGATGGAAACGAGGCGCATAAAAATAAAGTAACCGCTTTCTGTCGTTGCGGGGCATCATCCAACAAGCCTTATTGTGATGGCACACACAGGAAGATTGAGTTCAAAGATGAAATGGTGAAAAAGTGAATGGTGAAAAAATAACCATCTTTATTCAATATACTTTTATCACTTGCCCGCTCACAATGCCAAGCACACTTTTTAAATAAGCCGCGACCACTTTATCCATTGTTACTGGAATATGCCCCGGAAATGATGAAAAATAATGGGGTGAATCTTCAACAACACCGGGGCTTATAGAATTAATACGAACGCCGTTATTCAATTCATAAGACGTCGCCAGCACAAATGAATTGATAGCTCCATTTACAGCAGCAAGGTTGGTGCTCCCACGAACAGGGTCATCCGCCAAAATGCCGGAAGTGAGCGTGAAGGAGCCTTGCGAATTAATGTAATGCTGACCGATGAGCACTAAATTCACTTGGCCCATTAATTTACTGTCAATACCAATTTTGAATTCTTTCTCGGTCATTGTATCGAATGGACCGAAATAACCTGCACCTGTCGTGCTGATCAGCGCATCAAACTTCCCGGTTTTGCTGAACAGTTCTTCAATAGCTGAAGACGAGCGGATATCCACCTGCAAATCACCACTCTTAGAGCCGACCTTGATCACTTCATGTTCTTTCTGCAATGTTTCTGTGATTTTTTTTCCCAGCGTGCCGGTCGCGCCAACGATAATTATTTTCATCCCAATTAAATTTAAAGCGAATTTATTGATAAAGCCCATTCGTGCATTTATATAGATGAATTTAAAAATCAGGCGTAACTTTCTGTAAATTTTAATATATGAGCACTATTATCAAAAGTGTTGCGGTTTATTTTTTAGCGATAGTAATCCTGGGGTGCGGTACCGAGCCTGCTGTTAACAATAATCAGGCTGCTATTGATTCTTTAAATAAAATAATCAACCAGCTAAAACCCGGGCTGGGGGAATTTATGCTCCAGATAAAATACCATCACGATTCGCTCGGCAAAGCAATAAACAATAAAGATTATGACAGGGCTGGCTATGAAGTGGATGAGCTAAAGGAAACTGCAGACAAAATCCAACAACTGAACATTGCTAATGATAAACTGCAAAAACCATTTGCCATCTTTTATGAAAAATATCTTCAAACTCCGCTGAATGTGCTGGCTGATGCGGCCGCAAAAAAAGACGATGCTTCACTGAAAACAAATTTTATATCGCTCACCAATAATTGTAATAGCTGCCATCATGAAAACAATATGGCGTTTATGAAGATTGGACTTTGATTAAACTGATTTATTTGATTCTCGTGATTTACTTACAATGAAAAAATTTGATAAAAAAAGCACCTGAAGATGAAAATTTACGAAGAAGTTCAGAAGAATCAGCGTTCTGACTAATGAAAAAGCAACTCGCAGGGCTTTAATCCTGTGTGCTTTTTGAACGCAGTGGAAAAATGGGAAATGGAAGAATAGCCAAGCATTACTGAAACATCAGTTACGCTGAGTCCTTTTTCGTACAATAAATATCTTGCATGCTCCATGCGCTGGCTCTGGTAGAAATCAAAAATGGTAGTACCAAACATTTCCTTGAAGCCTTTCTTCAGATAACATTCGTTGATGGCCACTTTGCGACTCAACTCTTTTATGGTCAATGGCTCGCCAATGTGCTGAAGCAGCACTTCTCTCGATTTGATTATCTTCTCGCGGTCGGCTTCATTAGCCAAAAACTTGCATTGAAAGCCATCTGTTTCTTTTTCCCCAAGCATGCATTCAAGACTGTACAAGAGCAGCATCTGCATTTGCGCATTAATGTAAATATTCTCCATACTGTCTTTGTGCGTATTATTCAGTAGCCCTTCCAGAACCATTCGGCTCCTGCTGCACAGTGACAACGTCTTTGAGAAAGAAGATTGATGAGTAAAATCAAGAATGTTATCAGTAAGGGTGTTGCTTAACCTGCGTGGCTTAACAAACTGCAATAAATGAACAGGAGAAAACCTGAAGCTGAGCACATCCACACTTTCACTGCGTTCTCCGCAATCCCCGGAGGCATTCAATTTGCAAGAATCACATTCTGTATCCTTTTTACTGCAATAAACATTACCTGCAATACAAAAACGAAGCTCCAGGTAATTTTCACGTGGCTCGTTCCTTTTGTAATGATAAACCATCATGCCCATATCTTCCATATTCCATTGCGGATGCCTGGCATAACGCTTTATGGAATATTGAACAGAGCCGGGAATCTGTTGTTCTTTTTGCTGCAGCAACACCAGTTCATCTACCATAATTGGCCGGTTATATGAAAGTGCTAATATGTCCTGTGGCTGATGCATAAGATTGTAAATTTACGACTGAAATCCCAATAATCAATCCCATCTCAACTTCAACTCAGGCAGTATTGCATTTTATGACTGTTTTGTGACAGCCAATCCTTAAAAAAAGTGCTCAGAAAATTATCATTTTTTCTTCAAAAAAAGTGCATAAAATGAGCTATTAAAAACGGCTAAAACCCTTATTTCCCGTACATTTGCCAACTCTATTGCTTTTTTATTCACACAAAGGATTTTTCACCAGATTATGAGCGATACAACACAGGAAATTCTACCTCCGGTTAGCAGCAGTTACGGCGCAGAAAGCATACAGGTTTTGGAAGGTTTGGAAGCAGTCCGCAAGCGGCCAGCCATGTATATCGGCGATGTAGGCGTAAAGGGGCTGCACCATTTGGTTTATGAAGTGGTAGACAACTCCATAGATGAAGCTTTGGCAGGTTATTGCAAAAACATCATCGTTAATATCCACGAAGATAATTCCATCAGTGTACAGGATGATGGCCGTGGCATACCAACCGGCATCATGAAAAAAGAAGGCGTGAGTGCCTTGCAGGTAGTAATGACGGTTCTTCATGCAGGAGGTAAATTTGACAAGAACACCTATAAGGTTTCGGGGGGCTTGCATGGCGTGGGCGTAAGCTGCGTGAACGCATTGAGCAGCAACCTGAAAATAACGGTTCAGCGCGAAGGCAAAATATTTGAGCAGGAATACAAAATCGGCATACCGCAATATCCTGTCCGTGTCGTTGGCGAAAGTGATAAGACAGGTACCAGCGTTCACTTCTGGCCGGATGCAAGCATTTTCATCACCACAGATTATAACAGGGACATATTAGAGAGCCGGCTCCGGGAGCTTTCTTTTTTGAACAAAGGCATCCGCATCATCATGAATGACCTGCGCGAAAAAGATGATAACGGCAATACTTACACGAAGACGTTTTTCAGCGAAGGAGGCATCGTGGAATTTGTTGAAATGCTGGACACCAATGGCGGCCGGAATGCGCTTTTGCCACAAATTATTTTTGTTGAAGGTCATGATGAAGCAACTAATGTAGCAGTTGAAGTAGCGCTTAGATATAATGATAGCTACAGTGAGCATATTTATTCTTACGTCAATAATATCAATACCATTGAGGGGGGAACGCATGTTGCGGGCTTCCGCCGTGCGCTCACGCGAACTTTCAAAAGCTATGGCGATAAGCAGAATGCATTTGAAAAAGCCAAGGTTGAGATTGAAGGCGATGATTTCCGTGAAGGCCTAAGTGCCATCATTTCAGTGAAAGTGCCAGAGCCTCAATTTGAAGGGCAAACGAAAACCAAGCTCGGCAACAATGAAGTGAGCGGCGTAGTGGATTCTACCGTTTCTAAAGTGCTGGAAGCTTATCTGGAAGAAAATCCAAGAGAAGCAAAGAATATTATTCAAAAAGTGATACTTGCCGCGCAGGCACGTGCTGCAGCAAAAAAAGCAAGGGAGTTAGTACAGCGCAAAAGCGTATTAAGTGGTGGCGGATTGCCGGGCAAACTGGCCGATTGCTCAGACCGTGACCCCGATCGTTGTGAATTGTATCTCGTTGAGGGAGATTCCGCAGGTGGCACGGCCAAACAAGGGCGTGATAGAAGCTTCCAGGCCATTCTTCCACTAAGAGGGAAAATCCTGAACGTTGAAAAAGCCATGGAGCACAGGATATACGAGAATGAGGAAATCAGGAATATGTACACCGCGCTTGGCGTTACTGTCGGAACAGTTGAGGACCCAAAAGCGCTGAACCTTATCAAGCTGCGTTATCACAAGCTCATTATTATGACGGATGCCGATGTGGATGGATCCCATATAGCCACACTGATACTCACTTTCATATATCGATATATGAAAGAACTGGTGCAGCAGGGATACGTTTATATTGCTCAGCCACCATTATACCTGGTAAAAAAGGGGAAAGATCAGGCATATGCATGGAATGAAGACCAGCGAAAAGCGTGGATCGAGAAATTTGCCGGTGGAAAAGAGGACAGCGTGAATGTGCAGCGATATAAGGGCTTAGGAGAAATGAATTCAGAGCAATTATGGGAAACCACAATGAACCCCGATACAAGGACTTTGAAGCAGGTTACTATAGAAAGTGCGGCAGAAGCCGACCGTGTTTTCAGCATGCTGATGGGCGATGAAGTAGCACCAAGGCGGGATTTTATTGAAAGCCACGCAAAATATGCCAAACTGGATATTTAAAACATTATGTTTTCTCTGTAAACTGCGTTAAATAATATGTTTTACCTTTACCGGCGAAGGAAAATGATTTATTCATAGTTGATCAATCACTAACCAATTAAAACTATTAAACAATGTCAGCAGTAACACTTACAGCATACAATGTAAAAACAAAGGAAAAGAATGTCCCCATTCATGATGCAGTGATCACCAAAACGGCCAGAGGAGCATACATGGCACAGGGAAATGATGGGAAGGGCAATAAGCTCACCACCCTATTGGGCGAGGAGAAAGCGCTTGCTGCCATCAAAGCAGGGATTGCAAAGCAAGGCTGGTAATAATCAATCAAACCATTAAGGCATTTATTCTTTCGATTCAAAGTCGGATAATGAGTGTTTTGCTTAATTTAAAGATAAAGCCTCTGTGTTTTTATAATCCAGAGGCTTCTATATATAGACGAGCGCGGATAGAAAAAAAGTTGCGAATTATATAAAATCAAGATAGCTGAAATTTTTCCCTAAAATATTTCTGTCATCTGCACCAAGCCATTTATTTAAAACGGTTGCGTACACTTCCTTAAAATCGACTTTGTACCTCAGATCCCCTTCATCCAGGTCATTCAAGTCAGTCATTTCATTTATCAAGCCTTTTTGTTTTAAACCGCCGCTGACCAGGAACATATTATTAGCCGTACCGTGATCAGTGCCGCCACTTGCATTTTGAGAGACCCTTCTTCCAAACTCAGAAAATGTCATCAGCAATACATCCTGAAAGCGGTTATTCGATTTTAAGTCTGCGACAAATGATTTCACAGCATCGCTCATTTCAGTGAACAATCGCTGCTGCTCGTTTTGCTGGTTCACATGCGTATCAAAACTTCCCAGAGAAACATAATATACTTTGGTATTGATATCAGAAAAAATCAGTGACGCAATTGTTTGCAGGCTTTTGCCAAGCCCTGTTTTTGGATATGGCTGGGATGATGGACGCAACTTACTTTGCTGAAAAATATAATCTGCACTTGATAAAGTGGCCGCCATTGTTTTGTACAAATAATCCACAGGCTGTTCAGAGCCGGTGCTTTTATGGTCTGCCAATACCTCTTTAAAATATTTTTGGTGGCTTGTATTGTACAAACGCTGCGGGTCTTTCAAAGCGATACCTTTCATCTGGTCACCTTTTAATGCGAGGCTGAGCACGTCGTCTATTTCTAAAGCCTGGGTTGGTTTATCGCAGCCACGGCATTGCGCATCGAGATAGCGGCCTAACCATCCTGTATACACGTAACTTTTGCTGTCACTGGCCGTTTGCCAGATATCCATGCTGCGGAAATGCGATCGGTCAGGATTCGGATAGCCAACGCTGTTCATAATACCCAAACTGCCATCGTCAAACAGTTCTTTAAATCCCGTCAGAGCGGGATGGAGGCCTACTTCATCGTTTAATGTCAAAGCTTTATCCTTTTCAATGCCGAGTTTCGGGCGTGTCTTGTAATAAATATCATTACGGATGGGTATCACTGTGTTCAGTCCATCGTTGCCACCACTCATCTGAAGTACCACAAGCACTTTATTGCCAGAGGGCACCATTGCCGACTTTTCGAAAGCTTTTAGAAATTTCGGCAACATGAAAGATGCTGTTGCAAGAGAGCCGACTTGTATGAACTGTTTTCTTTTAATAAGCATATATAAATTTTAACCGGGAGCTTGCAGCTCACAGATTCTAACAAAGCTGATATTCAGGTGTGCTCATCAGTTGAATGGTTGCTGTTTTGATAAAATAATCCCTGCTGTTCGCATCGGTATATCTCTTCAAAACATCTTCGCTGACCGATACAGGCGTCTGCAACACTGTCCTGCTTATTTCAGGAATGAGTTTTTCTTTTTGAACACCATCAAATTTTTTTATGTAATCGTTCCAGAAAATTTCTGTTTTTATCATTTGCCCGCCACTCACCTTTCCCAGTCCTTTTATTTTCACTGCGGCAGGAAAGGCTTCTTTCACTCCCATCATCTGGTCGTCATCGTCTTTTGGTTTCATCTCAAACTCATCTGCATCGTACATAATCTGCGGAATACGCAGCCTGAACATCAGCGAAGAACTGTCAATCCAATTGGTGCCGCCAGGCCAACCGGCTACATTGGGTGGATTGAATAGCACCTGGCCGAGCAGTGACTGTATAAGTAATTGCACATCTTCATTTTCGATTTTCATCGGAAGCATCCGGCGAATGCCAGCAATCAGCTCAATCGGAGATTTGATTTTTGCCCCAATATTTTTTGGATCATAAAACCAATCGCTGGTAAAAATGTCTTCCATCAAAGATTTGATGTCATAATTACTTTGATAGAACTTGTTACCGAGCCATGCTGCTTTTTGCTCATCAACCGTATCATTTACAAAAAAGCGATAGATTTTTTTTGAGATGAGGTGCGCGGTTTCTTTTTGCTGGAGTAAAATATTCAGCACATCATCTCCATCAAAATTGCCTGTTTTTCCAAGTATTGTTTTACTGCCGTCGTCATGCTGTTGTTTCCTGAATTCAAATTCACCCTGTAGATTTGTACCCCAGCCTGTGAAAGCCCGTGCTGCTTCCTTCACATCTTGTTCGGTATAGTTGCCCCGGCCAATCGTAAACAACTCCATTACTTCACGTGCAAAATTTTCATTGGGGTGATTTTTTTTATTCTGATTGTTGTTCAGAAAATTGATCATGGTGGCGCTCTTGCTGACTTCGCGCAGCAGATCGGCAAAGTTTCCAAGGGCATTTCTCCTGATCGCATCCAGCAACATTTGCTGATAAAAAATATTATTGTTGCGCGATGCAAAATGCCCATGCCAAAACAAGCTCATTTTTTCATTGAGCTGTGCATTGGTGTTTACCATTTCACTGAGCCATGCAAGATTGAGTTTTCTGATATCCTTGTCAGATTGTTTGCGAAGGAATTTTCTATCATCTTCTGAAAGGTCTTTCTTTTTGGTTTTTCCTGCATCAGTCATGTCCATCATCATTCCCTTCAATTCCTCGCTGGCTACATTAATGTAATTTGGTGATTGGGAGGAAGCTTTCAGAACAGATTTGAGCAATGCTTTCTGAGAAATAGCTGATAGCTGTCTTACATCTTCAGCCTTAGGGCCAAAGCCTGTACGCCACATCAAATGCTGGTTTTTCAACTGATTGGTTATCGCCATCCAAAAAATTTTGTTTTTGACCTTTTGAAGAACGCAAAGTTTAACGGAAAATTTCAGAAGCCAGTGGCTTTAACGGATTCAGTTTACCTGCTTTTTTCCCAAAATAAAATCAATGCCAAACGTAAAGCTGTTTAAGAAACTCATATTAAAATTTGACGACCTGCTACTGCTTCCATTATTCGAATAAGTATAGCCAAGCCCACCTACATCCGCAGTTAATAAAAGACGGGGAGCTACTTCGTAATAAATACCCGGAGTAATACCAAAACTGTAATTATCGGATTTATAATTTGTCTTAACAATACCACCGCTACTATCAGCGGAAGTGAATTTGCTTGTTGCCAGAAGGATGCCACCGTGCAATTGTAAGTAATATCCCAGCTTATTTTTGACTACAAAATATTTCTTGTAAAACAAATCTGAAGAAAAATCCAGAGATGATTCCTGTTCGGAATTAGACGAATAATTCAATCCGAAACCAAGACCTATTACTGAATTTTTGCCAATAGCAACTCCAATATCAGGAGTAAAATTAGCATTGGAACTCGTATAGGAATTTGCATTCAAATTAGCAGAGTTGAACCCGAACGCCCCGCCCAACAACCAATCTCCTTTATCAACTTGTGCTTTCAGAGAAAAAACAGAGGAAACAATAATAGCAAGCAAGAGTAAAATTTTCTTTTTCATAATTAAAGTTTTTGATTAAAAAATAAAGATAGAAGTTAAAAACAGGGCATTATAAATGCTCGTTTCATTTCACATACAATTATGTTAAGGGAAATGAAAATTAAAAAACCATGCAGCGTTAAGATAATTTCTATTCTATAGAAGAAGTGCCAAAATAGGTATGCAATACCGTTGGAAGTGAAATATTATTTTCAGTCTGGTGATTCTCCAGCAAAGATGCAACGATACGAGGCAGTGCGAGGGAGCTTCCATTCAATGAATGAACTAATTGCATTTTATTGTTCGCATCTTTAAAGCGGATCTTCATGCGGTTGGCCTGAAAGCTCTCAAAGTTGCTGACAGAACTCACTTCCAGCCATTTTTGCTGTGCGGCGCTGTACACCTCAAAATCGTAAGTCAATGCAGACGTGAAACTCATATCGCCTCCGCATAATTTTAAAATGCGATAGGGAAGCTGCAATGATAACAATAATTTTTCTATATGGTTTACCATTTCATCCAGCACATCGTAACTCTTTTCCGGATGGACGATTTGAACGATTTCCACTTTATCAAACTGATGCAAACGGTTCAAGCCACGCACGTCTTTGCCATAAGATCCGGCTTCTCTCCTGAAGCAAGGCGTGTATGCGGTCATCTTTATAGGAAGCTCATTTTCTTTCACAATCTCATCCCTGTAAATATTTGTCACGGGTACTTCAGCAGTTGGAATGAGATAAAGCTTGTCTTCGTTCACAAAATACATCTGCCCTTCCTTGTCGGGCAGTTGGCCTGTCCCAAAAGCAGAAGCCTCATTCACCATAATGGGAGGTTGATATTCAGTATAGCCCGCAGCCGTATTATAATCCAGGAAATATTGTATCAAAGCCCTCTGTAATTTTGCCCCTTTATTGATGTAGAAAGGGAAACCGCTGCCAGTGATCTTATTTCCTAATTCAAAATCAACAAGGTTATATTTCTTTGCCAAATCCCAATGAGGCAGTGCATTCGGAGGCAAATGAGGTTTAATGCCCCCTTCACGAACCACGACATTATCTTCCGGCGTTTTGCCAGCAGGCACTTTTTCCGACGGAAGGTTTGGAAGCCTTAAGATTGTTTCGCCTAATTGCTTTTCAATTTTATCGAGTTCTTCAGCAATTGGCTGCAAAGAAGACTTTAACAGAGCAACTTCTTGTTTTCTTTCCTCAGCTTGTGCATTTTCCTTTTTTGCTATCAAAAGACCGATCTCTTTGGAAGCAGCATTTATCTTTGATTGGGTTGTATCAGATTCTGATTGCAGTTTTTTTCTCTGGCTGTCTAATTCAATAATCTCATCCACAAGGTTCAATTCCTTAAAATTTTTTATGGCCAGACTTTCTTTAACCGAGCCAATATTTTCCCTTATAAATTTCACATCTAACATAATGCTGAAAATTTCGGCAAAGGTAGATGAAGGTTATGAGAACTTCAATGGTTGCATGGCGTCAGGTACAGGAATTTTAATGAATAAATAAAGAATCAGAAATAAGGAATTAGAAAGTAATTTTATAAAAACATTTATATGATAGACCTAAGCATGATCACGACAAGCATTTCATTGGATGGTTATAAAGTCACAAAAAGCCTTGGTGTAGTCAGAGGCATTACCGTGCGTTCCAGAAGTGTACTGGGCAATATTGCCGGCGGCTTGCAAAGTCTTATGGGCGGGCGGCTTTCCATATATATTGAACTATGCGAGACTTCGCGTGAAGAAGCTTTTCAGCACATGCTGCAGCACGCTACTGAAAGGGGAGCCAATGCCATCATCAACATGCGGTATGATGCCAATGAAATTACGGATGGCATTACGGAAGTGCTTGCCTATGGAACGGCTGTGATTGCAGATAAAATATAGCAGGCATACAAAGCAATGGTGCATTAAATGCCCTTATTATTTACTACTGCTTTTTTTTGCATACACATCCGGGATAGCCTTGCGCATGACCCGTTGCGGGTTTTCAAGTTGGGCAAAACCAAATTTAGCATACAAGCTATGGGCATCTCGTGTTGTAAGCATCCAGACGCGAAATCCCTGTAACTCAGGATGAGCCATAATTATTTCCATCAGCCATTTCGCCAGGCCCCGTCTTCTATATGCTTCATCAATAAAAACATCTGCCAGATAGCCAAACGTTGCTTTATCTGTGATGACTCTTGCAAAGCCAACCTGGCTGCCATCCAGCAAGTCTTGCTTTTCGTTGTGATAGATCCCAAAACAACATGAACCTTCAATAGATTTTGCTACAATTTCTTCAGGAATATTTTCTGCCCAATAGGACTTGTTAGAAAGATAATCATGGATATAATCCTTATTCAGCAAATTCTTTTCATCAGAAATGGTAAATTCATTTTTATGCCAGTTCATGTGAATTTTTTTATAAATGTAAAAGGAAAACCGCTTTGAATTTAAAGAAGGCGGTTAAGCAACTGTATTTATCTTTACAAAATGATGCAAGCGCAAAATGATTTGCAAACAAGGTGGTGGTCTTTGGAATCCAGACTGCTTGAGCGTTTCGGGAAAAAGCCAGATATGGAAGCTATCTTGTTTTTGATAGGCATTCAGGAATTCGGGGAATTCAGGAAAAAATTCAGCAAGGAGCAGAAACAAGACCTGATGCATGTTGCCGTATGCAGCCTGTTTGTGCAAAGCGGATACTACGAGCTTGAAAAAGTTGATGAAGATGGCTGGCCACATTTCAGGCAATTAAAAGCGCTTCCCATGATGGACATGATTCAGCAGGAGAATTTCCTTAAAGACCATGTGCTTCTTTATTTTGAGAGCAATGAATTTTAATTGCGGCGTTAGCCAACAGGCGGTCACCCATGAACCGTTTGATCATTCCATTCTTCCTCAAAAAATGAATTGAATGCTTAAATTTATATCATTGATTTTATTGATTGCTCTTGTGCTCCATTCTTGCAATCCGAAACTCTCCAATGGACTGCGGGCAAGTGACCTGAATAAAGATGTGGAGATGATAACCAACAAAGGTATTATTATCATCCGCCTGTCTGATTCAACGCCTCTTCATCGGGATAATTTTTTGAGGCTTGCGAAACAAGGATATTATGACAGCATGCTTTTCCACCGCGTGATAAAAAATTTCATGATCCAGTCCGGAGATCCCAACAGCAAACATGCAAAACCCAAAGAACAATTGGGCAAAGGAGATCCGGGCTATTCGATCCCTGCAGAATTTCGCGAAAGCTTGTTCCATCATAAAGGGGTGATTGCAGCGGCGCGCATAAGTGATGATGTGAACCCTATGAAAGCCAGCAGTGGAAGCCAGTTTTACATTGTTCAGGGAGTAAAATTTTCCGCAGAGTTTCTCGACTCTTTTGAGATCAGGAAAAAAATAAAAATCCCACGCCAAGAAAGAGAAGTATATACAAAAATTGGTGGCACGATCCATCTAGATAGATCCTATACCGTTTTTGGGGAGACAATAAAAGGATTAGATGTGATTGATTCTATCGCATCGGTCAAAACTGATTCTCTTGACAGGCCGATAAACGACGTGAGGATTATAAAAATGAAATTGGTTAAGCGGTTGAAATAATTCCTCGACTGCCTGCGCTATTTCAAACCCTTTTTTGTAACCTTGCAACACAAAAATACTTGTCATGAATTTTCCGGAAAATCTGCGCTATACAAAAGACCACGAATGGATCCGAATTGAAGAGGGCGACATTGCTGTTATAGGAATTACCGAATTTGCCCAGCAGGAATTGGGCGACATCGTGTATGTGGAGGTGGAGACAGTTGGCAAAACGCTTGCCGCAGAATCCGTTTTCGGAACTGTGGAAGCTGTAAAAACGGTATCAGATCTTTATCTGCCCGTGGATGGCGTCATTACTGAGTTGAACCCTAAACTGGCAAATTCACCTGAGCTGGTCAATACAGATCCGTATGGGGAAGGCTGGATGGTAAAAATAAAAGTGAGCAACCCCGGCGATATTGACAAGCTTTTGGATGCGGCCGCTTATCAGGCAGTTGTCAATTGAAAATTTTGACCGCTTCGGGGGATATTTTATTTGAATATCGTTACCAATAACTTGAGCTTAACTATTACATATAACGAACAGGAGTTGGTTGCAGCGCTGAAACTGAGGGATAATCAGGCTTTCAGCTATCTGTACGACAATTATTCGGGCGCGCTATACGGCATTATCAAACAAATTATTCAGGATACTGAATTAGCGAATGATGTGATGCAGGAAGTATTTATCAATATCTGGCGGAAAATAGAAAGTTATGATCCTTCTAAAGGAAGGCTGTTCACCTGGATGCTGAACATTGCCAGAAATGCTTCGATTGATACGGTAAGGTCTAAAGGTTTTCAGAACTCACAAAAAAACCAAGAATTGCCTTCCAACGTAGATATTAGTGTAAGCGGCCAGGTCGTAATTCCTGACACAGATCATATTGGCCTTAAAAAAACCCTGGAGAACCTTAAGGATGAACATCGCATCCTGATTGAGCTTGCTTACTTTAAAGGCTACACTCACGAGGAAATAGCTAAAATTGAAGGGATACCTTTAGGAACGGTAAAAACTCGTATAAGGAATGCTTTGCTTCAATTAAGACAATATTTGAAATAGAGAAAGTGAACGTACAAGAATACATATCAAGTGGGGTAATCGAAAGCTACGTGCTTGGACTTGCAAGCCCGGAAGAGCGTACCGAGTTCGAGAGCATGTGTGATTCATTTCCGGAAGTGCGTGCCGCAAGGGAGGTATTTGAATTGGCTCTGGAAAAATATACGCTGAGTAATGCTGTTGCACCATCAGTAAATTTAAAAAATGAAATTTTCTCAAGAATCTCAGCGGAGGAACGCTCACCTAATAACATATCATATAAAAAGGAAACAGCAAACGGGCAAGCACCCGTTATTCAAATGGGATGGATGCGCTTTGTTGCCGCTGCATCTGTATTTTTATTGATTGCAAGCACCGCTTTAAACTATTATTTCTTTAGCCAGTATAAAGAGTACAGCTCTAAGTATGATCAATTGGTCCAAAACCAGAGCCAAATGGCGTCCTCAAACCAAATACTAGAGACAAAGCTAAGGGATTATGAATCTGCATTTAGCATGATAAAAGATCCCGCTATGGCCGTTGTTAAAATGCCTAGTGTGCCATCCAGCCCAAATCCGGGCAGCCTGACAACTGTTTATTGGGATACAAAATCAAGAGATGTTTACCTGCTCGTGAATAACCTGCCGCAACCCACTACAGATAAGCAATACCAGCTTTGGGCATTGGTTGATGGCAAACCGGTGGATGCAGGCGTTTTTGATATTAAAGAGGGCTTGTCGTTTGTGAAAATGAAAAACATTGCAAAAGCACAGGCTTTTGCGATCACACTTGAAAAGAAAGGTGGAAGCCTCAGCCCAAATTTGCAGGCTTTATATGTTTTAGGAAAGGTATCATAGTAGCATTAAATTAATTTATCATTAGAACGAATAAAAGAATCCCACTTATGGGATTTTTTTATTTTATTACAGTATGAAATTAATTGAACCGATAAGAAAGCTGTTAAGCAAGGCTTATTTAGCGTCTGCGTGGACAATAGCCATAATAGTTCTTCTTTGTATCCCCGGCACTATGTTGCCAAATGAACAAAGTTTCAGCATTCCTGATTTCGACAAGTTTGTTCATGTTACCCTTTTTGGTGGGTTTGTATGTTTATGGTGTTTTTATTTCAGCTCAAAAAAATATTCGATAAAAAAATTAATGATCCTTTTCTTTCTCAGCTTTTTATTTTCAAATGCATTAGGAATTGGTCTTGAGTTCGTTCAAAAGTGCTGCATTCCTTTTCGTGATTATTCAGAAGGTGATATTATTGCTGATATGATTGGCGCAAGCTTGGGTTATGGTTTCTGCAATATTTTTTTAATTGTGGAAAAAAATGCTCAATAGTTTTGTAGTTGCCCTTTTAATTCCTTGTTGGAATATTTTAAGAGGTTAGTTTGAATTTAGGATTGAGAAGCTGCTGATATTTATAATCTGCATAACAGGTGAAATAAAAAATTAAGAGCAGTAAGAAGACCTTATTAAAATTATCACCAGTAGAATTCAGGAATTAGGCTAAAAATTAAGCCCCTGTAGAAACAGGGGCCGTAACCAAAACTAACTGCTTATGAGAAAATTGACTGCTTTGTGAGAGTCAATAGAAAAGACTAATTTTAATAACGCAAAACAGATGCCAATAGTATGAGACACTGTTAATAAACGTTTAAAGAGCTTATAATTAAATCCTACTTCAAATATACGCTACAAAAACGCGTTCCGATTTAATTTCTTGTGGTATAACAATTTTTTAGCAATACTCTAAAAAAGCAACCCATATATAAGACGATTAATTGAATGAAAGGTTTACGGGGCAGTCGTTAAAAAAATCAAAAAAGAGATAGAAAAGAGCGCTTCTTTATATGCAACTGGTTATTAAGGATAAAAGCCTGCAAAAACGACGTTTAATATCCATTATAACGGGTGTCCCGATAACTGATTGAGTCCTTATTTAATTCTGTTTGCCCATTTTTTCGGCATTCTCCGCAAACTGGAGCGCATCTATAAACTCCTGAATATTACCGTTCAATACATCATCCAGATTATATACCGTAAGGCCGATCCGATGATCGGTAACCCGTCCTTGAGGGTAATTATAAGTCCTTATTTTAGCACTTCTATCGCCAGTGCTTACAAGGCTTTTTCGATGCCTGGAGATTTCTTCTTCCTGTTTGCGCACCTGCTCTTCATAAAGTTTTGTGCGAAGCATCTGCATAGCTTTTTCTCTGTTGCCCAACTGGCTGCGTTCAGTTTGACAAACCACCACAACGCCGGTAGGGATATGAGTTAGAAAAACTTTAGTTTCCACCTTGTTCACGTTTTGGCCGCCGGCACCACCGCTTCGGGCAGTTTCCATTTTCACATCGCTTTCTTTCAGCTCGAAATCCACCTCTTCGGCCTCGGGCATCACTGCCACCGTCGCTGCGCTGGTATGCACACGGCCGCTCTGCTCAGTATCGGGTACACGCTGAACTCGATGAACTCCACTCTCGAACTTCAAAGTGCCATACACATCATCTCCAACCACCTCGACTTGCACTTCTTTATAACCGCCGACAGTTCCTTCGCTCTCGCTCAGAATAGCGGTCTTCCATCCCCGCCGCTCACAATATTTTATGTACATGCGCAACAGGTTCCCGGCAAACAAACTGGCTTCGTCTCCGCCTGTCCCAGCGCGGATTTCCAGTATGGCGTTCTTCTCGTCCTGAGGGTCTTTAGGTATCAGTAATTGACGTATGTATGCCTCTATCTTTTCTTTCTGTTCGTCTAATTGCGGTGCTTCAGCTTTTGCCAGATCTCTCAATTCAACGTCATCTCCATTCAGTGCTTCTTTATAAAACTCAATATCATCCAGCAATTTTTTATATTCTTTATAACTATTTACAATTTTTTCAACGCTCCTGTATTCTTTGCTCATAGCTGTAAACTTCCGGTTATCGCTCACGATCTCAGGATTACTCAACGACATGCTCAGATCTTCATACCTTGCCTTAATAGCTTCCAGCTTATCTAACATATTTATTTACTTTTATTATCTTACAGACTTCGTCGAATGGTCAATCGTAAAACTGAACAATTAAAAATTTTACCTCTCAGATTTTCGATTCACCAAAAATGTCCGCAAAGTTAAACGATTAAAAGTTCAAATGGCTTACCGGAAATTAAGAGCTGATAGCTTGTTCACTGGCAACAAAATGCTGGATGAGAGTACTGTACTGATTACCGATGATCACGGGATTGTGCAAGCCATTTTGCCTTTAGAAAAGGCAGGTGGCGATATAGAGACGTTCCAGGGCATTCTTTCCCCGGGTTTTGTCAATTGCCATTGCCATCTGGAACTATCACATATGAAAAATGCGATACCTGAAAAAACCGGGCTTGTAGATTTCCTGTTGTCGGTTATAAAACAAAGAAGTTTCCCCGATGAAATTATTCAGCAATCCATTGCTGATGCCGAAATGGAAATGCTCCAAAATGGCATCGTTGCTGTAGGTGATATTTGCAATACGGCTGATACCGTGGCTCAAAAAAAACAAGGCAATTTATATTACCATAATTTCATCGAAGCTTTGGGATTTCTTGAATCATCCGCTGCGCAAAGGTTTGAGAGCAGTTGTGAAATTTTCAAGCAGTTTGCAGGGCAATATTCTTTGCCTATTGAATCTAATTCAATCGTGCCTCACGCTCCCTATTCCGTTTCAAAAAGATTATTTGAACTCATCGCTAATTTCCCGGGAAATCATGTGCTCTGTATCCACAATCAGGAAAGCGAAGCCGAGAACGAGTTTTTCCAAACTGGTGGCGGTGAGATATTAAAGTTGTACAAAGAAATGGGGATTGATATTTCTTCTTTTAAACCAACTCAGAAAAGAAGCCTTGAAAATTATCTGCATTATTTTTATAATAACCAATCATTGATATTGGTGCACAATGTTTTTACGAACGAAGAAGACCTGACTGCAGTATACAGTTGGCAATCGGCAGTCGGCAACATGTATGGAAAACTGAAAACTGAAAACTGGAAACTGGAAACCAGCCTGCGGGACAGGCAAGCTGGGAACTTATATTTTTGCCTTTGCCCGAATGCCAATGACTATATATCTGGTAAACTTCCGGATATTGATTTATTGGTAAAACACAAATGCAAAATCGTCATTGGGACAGATAGCCTCGCTTCCAATCACCAACTCAATATTTTAGAAGAGTTAAAAACCATTCAGAAAAATTTCCCGCATATTGAAACCCAAACCCTATTACAATGGGCTACAATAAATGGCGCTGATGCATTGCAGTTAAGTGGCGTGACGGGAAGTTTCGAAACTGGGAAAACGCCCGGAGTGATTTTGATAGAAAATATAAAAGATAAAAAACTAAGCAGTTCAGCGCAGGTAAAAAGGATAATCTAGGAAAGGATTTCCTGCAAAACGGGCAGCGATCGCATAGAGCCAAAATCCTGTATATGCAATGAAAAAAAATCCTGATATGCACGCAGCAGAACCCTTCTCGTTTCTTTGTTGAGCCTCATCTGTGTTAATTCGGACGGTTGCATGCTTTTTAACAGTTGAGAAGTAGCGAAACTGTATTTCCCCTCCAGAAAGTAAGCGTTCATTGGCTTTTCTTCCACAAAAAAACCCTCCTGCAAATCAAGAATTGGGCAGCTATCAGAATAATTATCCGTTATCCGCAACCCAAAAAAAGATGCAATATGAAGCGAAAAAAATAAAGGGTAGTTAGCTAATACCAACTCGCTACACTCATCTAATTTAATGAAGGCATCTTCTGCAAAAGAGAATAAGTCGCTATTGGCTTCGGGTTGCTTCAGGCATTTCTGCAACAACTCCACCATAAATAAAGCAACGGAATTTTTTATCACATCAAAAAAAACATGATGGTACAGATAGCTCCATCTGAATTCTTTGATGCGTTGCAGGTTTTTCAATTCGTTGTGATAAACAATCAGGTCCAGAATAGCAGCGGGCTGGAACAAGTTGCTCTTTGTTACACCTTTTTTTGATGAAGCACGTATTCCATTTACAATATACGATTGCAGGCCAAACAATTCTGTATATACGCTCACAATTAAGCTTGTCTCGCCATATTTCACCGAACGCAAAACAATTCCTTTTGTTTTATGGATCATACTTTTCAAAGTTAACCGTAAACACCAAGCTGAAAAGCGGTCTAAAATAACTTTCTTTGCGGTGCAATTAATAATTTTATTTACCAGACTTTATTATTATGTGGGAACGCATTGCACATTTTGTTTTAAAATTCCGCTTACAATTATTGCTTTCATTAACAGCAGTTACTGTCTTCATGGCATATCATGCATCTAAAGTACAGATGAGCTATGATTCATCCCGCGCCATCCCTACCGATAACCCGAAATATATGGCTTATCAGGATTTCAAAAAGAAATTTGGTGAGGATGGTAACCTGATGGTGATGGGCCTTCAGACTGACAAGCTCTTTGAACAGGTAAATTTCAATGATTATATAGCATTAAGCGACCAGATAAAAAAAATAAAGGGCGTTGAAGCAGTCATCAGCATCTCATCTGCCAGCAACCTCATAAAAAAAGACAGCTCGCAAAAACTGAAAGCAATCCAGATTTTTCCGGATCGCCGATTATCGCAAAATGAAATAGACAGTTGCAAAAAGATCTTCTTCAGCCTTCCATTTTATCAGGGGCTGCTATACAACGGGCAGAGCAACACCTTTGTAATGGCAATCAATGTGAACCGGGAAATCATGAATTCGGCTGAAAGGAATATAGTTGTTGGCAATATCGCAAAACCCTGCATCGAATATGGGAACAAACATGGCATGGAAGTTCATTTGAGCGGGCCGCCATTGATACGAACCAATATGGCAACCAAAGTAGCCACTGAAATGAAATGGTTTTTATCCGGCTTCGTTATTCTATCAGCTTTCATTTTATTATTGTTCTTCAGGAGTATCAGTACCATGCTGCTTTCCCTTGCTGTAGTGATAGTTGGGGTCATCTTCAGTTTAGGGAGTATTGAATTGCTTGGCTATAAGATAAGCATCCTGAATGCATTGATACCGCCATTGATTGTCGTGATCGGAGTTCCCAATTGCATTTATTTCCTGAACAAATTCCACACTTCGTTTAATGATAAAGGTGATAAAAGAATTGCCTTGATTGATATGATCCGAAAGATGGGCATTGTAACTTTATTCTGTAATATAGCTGCTGCCATTGGGTTTGGGGTTTTCGCATTGACAAAAAGCGCTATCCTTAAAGAATTTGGTATCGTTGCCGGAATCAATATCATGCTTTTGTTCTTTATTTCTTTTATCCTGATACCAGTTGTGCTAAGCTATTTGCCTGTACCCAAGAAAAGGCATATGCGATATCTTGAAAACAAATGGCTAAGTGCCATACTGGACAAACTGGAAGTGTGGACACTGCATCATCAAAAATTTATTTATGTCACTACAGCAATCGTGCTGGGCATTTCAGTAATGGGCATTTTTCGTTTACATTCAGAAGCTTTTATTGTGGATGATCTTCCCAAGACTGATAAGATTTATACTGACCTTAAGTTTTTTGAGAAAAATTTCAATGGTGTGATGCCACTGGAAATTGTGGTGGACACAAAAAGAAAAAATGGATTAAAGATCAATTCGCTGCAAACTTTTGAAAAAATTGATTCACTTTCCAATTATCTGTCTAAACATCCGGATATTGGCAAGCCAATATCAGTTATTGAAGGATTAAAGTTTGTGAGACAGGCTTATTATGATGGCGATAGCGCAAGCTTTGCAATGCCAAACCAATTTGACATTGCATTCCTTGCCCCCTATCTAAGCACCAAATCAGCGGACAGCACCAGCAAAAAAAACAGCCTTACAAAACTGATGCGGTCATTCATTGACAGCAATAATCAGCAGACACGCATCACCGTGAATATGGCCGACGTGGGCACAAAGCGTTTGCCTGTAATATTAAATGATATCGAAAAAAAATCTCACCAGTTATTTGATTCCACCAAATATTCTATTGAGCTTACCGGCAGCAGCGTCACTTTTTTAGAGGGTGGTATTTTTATTATCAATGGGCTTAAAGAAAGCATCCTCTGGGCTTTCCTGCTTATTGCTGTTTGTATGCTATACCTATTTAAGTCCTTCAGGATATTAATATGCTCGCTTATACCGAATACCATTCCACTGGTAATCACTGCCGGGGTGATGGGTTGGACAGGCGTGCCATTAAAACCTTCAACCGTGCTGGTTTTCAGCATTGCACTGGGAATTGCCATTGACATTACCATACGCTTTCTTGTGAATTATAAACAGGAACTTGAGAATAGCGGTGCAGATGAGAAGCAAACAGTGATCAACACCATTCACTCAACCGGCATCAGCATTATTTATACTTCTCTGGTCCTGATTACCGGTTTTGCTATTTTTTGCTTTAGCAATTTTGGTGGCACTAAAGCACTGGGTTGGCTCACTTCGCTAACATTAATAATGGCTACGCTTACCAATTTGATTTTTCTTCCCACACTTTTGATTTCTCTGGCAAGAAAAAAAAGAAGACAACCTGAATAGCGTCTTTTGCAGATATTATTGTAAACTTATAAAAACTAAATGCTTTTCTAGTGGCTTTCCGTTATGAAAATCACTGTAACAATTCCTTTAATTTATTAACAAGATCAGCCCCGCGCAATTCCTGCCCTATTATTTTCCCCTGCGGATCAATCAGCACGTTAAAAGGAATGCCTTCAAATTTATAAATCTCCACCGCTTTGCTGTTCCAATATTTAAGATCGCTTACATGAGTCCATGCAAGTTTATCGTCCTTAACGGCCTGCTGCCATGCGTCTTTGTCTTTATCCAATGATACGCCGAGAATTGCAAAATTTTTATCTTTGAATTCGTTATAAGCTTTCACAACATTTGGATTTTCAGCTCTGCATGGCCCGCACCAGCTTGCCCAGAAATCAATCAACAGATATTTCCCTTTGAACGATGACAATGAAACAATCTTTCCATTCACATCCGGTAACAAAAGCTCAGGTGCTTGCTGACCCACCCACGAAGAAGCAGCGCTTTGCTGCTGCGCCTGTTGTGCCTGCGTTTTCTGCATCTCATAATTTTTCTTCATATTTACAAGCACATCATTAGTAGGAAATTGTCTCACAGAAGTATTCAAAGCAGCTTCAAAATCCTGCTGAGAAAAACTGCGCGATGCCCAACCAAGTGCAAGGCTCTCAATTGTTGCGTTTTTATTTGTTTGAAGAAAACTTTTAAGGTATGTGTTCAAATCCGCTATCGCACTATCCTTTTGCGTGGTGGCTGCAATGATTAAACTATCCGGTGCATTCGATTTTTTCAGGCTATCAATATCAGCAAAGCTTTTACCCACGGCATTATTCTTTTTTCCAAAACTTGAAAGCAGGCTTTGCAAATTTTTACTGGCATCAGAACCGCTTACTTCATAGTAATCGTCCTTCTTAGAAAGATCTGCATCAATCTTTATTTCAGATGCGTCATTTACCAAAGGAACAGGCAAAAGGTTCTCTCCAAAAATCAATTCATAAATGCCCTCTTTCTTCCCCGTGCCCGAAAGATGAAAACTGCCACTGTTGCCCAATACTCTCCCCGAATCAATTGCCAAAGGGTTCTGATCCTTACCATAAGGCACTTCAACCAAAAATATTTTTGCAGAAATTTGTCCGTCTGCTCCGGCAGGTATTAACTTATCAGCATTTTTATATGTGCCATTTACCACGAATTTACCGTTTGTATTTTCCTTGCATGAAAACATAAACAACGATGTACTAATTAACATTAATAGCAAAATCTTCTTTATCATATTTTATCTTATTTCTTTGTAACAAATTTACGTGGTTATCAGCTCTCGAGTTTTTCGAGCAATAGCTGATTGGCTATTTTAGGGTCGGCTTTCCCTTTGGAGATTTTTTTCACTTCGCCTACAAACAAGCCAAGCAACCCTTTTTTTCCCTTTTTATATTCGCTTACTTTATCGGGCATGGAAGCCAGAGCCTGCTCAACCCAGGTCAGCACTTCATTGCTGGCAGATATTTGCAGAAGATTCAACCTGCTCGCAATTTCCAATGGATCAGCATTTCCATGTCTTATCAATTCAGGAAATACTCTTGATGAAGCAATTGAAAAACTTAGTTTATTCTCATCAACCAATTGAATTAATTGAGCCACCGCATTCGGCTGCAGTGAAAAATCTTTTATCGAAATGCTATGATCATTCAAATAAGATTTCACGGGCCCCAGCATCCAGTTTGCTGCTGCCTTATAATTTGTTGTTTCTTTTATCAGTGCTTCAAAATAATCAGATGTTTCTTTATCATCGCAAATCACCCTGGCATCATATTCCGAAAGATGCAGTTGGATTGTGTATTTGGCAATTAATTCTTCCGGCAAGCAAGGAATGCTTCGGCGAACGTCTTCCAAAAAAATATCCGTAATGTTGAATGGAGGGAGATCTGGATCCGCAAAATACCGGTAATCATTCGCCTCTTCCTTTGTGCGCAGGGCAAATGTTGTCCCGTTAGCGGCGTCAAAACTTCTTGTCTGCTGAATAATATCCTCTCCATTTTCAAGAAGCACGATCAAACGTTTTGCTTCATATTCGATAGCACGCTTCACATTTCTGATGGAATTGAGGTTCTTCACTTCCACTTTTGTTCCCAGCTTTTTTTCTCCTTTTTTCCTCACGGAAACATTCGCATCGCAGCGCATGCTGCCTTCTTCCATATTCCCGTCGCATACTTGCAGATAGCGCAATATTTTCCTCACTTCAATCAAATAAGCGAAAGCTTCTTCACCACTGCGTATTTCCGGCTCGGTTACGATCTCAATCAACGGAACCCCTGCACGATTATAATCAACGCAGGTGTTATGCTCATCCACATCATGAAGGCTTTTCCCCGCGTCTTCTTCCAGATGAATGCGGTTGAGGCTGATATTTTTTTCTCCTTCCGCGGTTTTTATTTTTATAAAGCCGCCTATGCATACGGGGGTTGTGTGCTGCGAAATCTGATAGCCTTTCGGGAGATCGGGATAGAAATAATTTTTACGGGCAAAATAATTATGGCGCTCAATTTCACAATGGCACGCGAGCCCCATTTTCACAGCAAACTCCACAGCTTTTTTATTCAGCTTCGGCAATATGCCGGGATGGCCAAGCGTTATCGGGCTCACATGCGTATTGGGCTCAGCGCCGAACGCAGCACTGTCGCCGCAAAACAATTTCGTGTTCGTGAGCAACTGTGCATGCACTTCAAGCCCCACTACTGTTTCATATGCTTCATAATTAATTGACATCTGTTTATTGTTTAGCAGCCGCAAGATATAAGCTTCAATATGCAAGCCACAAAGCCCGAAGCCTCAAGCTAACTGTTCAAAGCTTGCCAGCTTTTGAATCTGCAAAAATACTTGATTAAAATTTATTTACTGTCAGCAGTATGACGAATGGCTGAAATAAAAAAAGGTTGCCTTTGGGGCAACCTTTTTTGAAAAAAACAATAAAGCCTAAAGGTCGGCAGTCTTTAGTTTCTTAGGGATCTTCACTTCCACTTCCTCTGCTTTGCCATCTCTGCTCAAATTTATTTTATACAATGCTTTGTCTTTGTCTTCTTTTGCAATCTTTGCAAGTTCATCTGCACTGTTTACTGCCTTTCCATCAAATTGGGTAATGATATCGCCTTCTTTGATACCTGCTTTATCTGCAGGAGATTCATCATCCACGTCCAGCACTTTCACACCTTTTCCATTCTCGGTATCCTGCGCTTTGATACCAAGTCTTGGCTTATCATTGCTCCATGAAAAGCTATAGGGTGCTTTCATACCGTCCCATTCAGAAAGCTCTTTCAGTTTTTCAATCCTCGGCATAGAGAAATTGTATGTTCTCTCAAGGCTCAGCATCTTGTTCTTTCCCAGCGTAGCAGCTACTTTCTGTTCTTTCCCTTCACGAATATAGGTCACCGTTACTTTGTCTTCCGGCTTGAACTTGTGAATGGCCGCTGTCAATTCTTCGGGATTGGTGATTACAGCATCGTTTATTTTTGTGATGATGTCGCCTTTTCTCAGTGCTATTTTTTCCGCCGCGCTACCTTCTGTTATCCCGGTGATTTTTGCGCCTTTGCCATCTGCGCTTTCAGAAGACACACCAAGATATGCAGTATTAGAGCTGTGCATTTTCATCATGTTATCGTCACCACTATAGCTCCAGCCTCCACGAAACGGCGACATATGCACGTCTGCATCCGGTGCTACGAAAGTAAACGCATCGCCATCCGGTGTGCGGATTGTTTCTTTACGCACAGTTACATTATCATCACTAAATTCATCAGCAGGTTTGCCATTGATAAATACCTGGCCATCTTTCACCTCAACGGTCACTTTAATATCCTTGTCGCTTTTTTTCCTGATAATGATTTCTTCATCTCTTTTTGCTTTATCGGGATTATAGCCCGGAGGTGGTGGTGCGACCGGCGGAGGAGGTGGTGGCGGCACTTCCTGTGAAAAGACTGATGAATGCAGCATGAGGGCAAGCGCTGCAATGCCTGATGCTTTTAATAAGTATTGTTTCATTGTTATCAATTTTCAGGTAAATTAAATATCTACGTTTATTTTCGTACATCAAATATAGGGGATTTATTTAAATACGAAAAATTTCGGAAATGTTAAAAAAGTCGGAAGACGGAAAAGTCCGAAAGCTAGGAAACATCCAACCTGGCAATTCCCTTTCTTTCGGACTTTTCCCATTTTTGGGTTTATAAAAGCGTTTTTACTTTCTCGATAACCAACTGCAAACTGCTTGCATCCAGTCCGCCAGCGGTAGCCAATGTTTTCTGTCCTCCTCCGCCGCCTTTAATCAACGGAGCGATATGATCCTTAATAATTTTACCCGCATCCATATTTTTTGCTGCTGCTACATTATCCGCAATGCTGACAGCTACAAATGGCTTGCCACCGATGTTTGCGCAAAGCACCACCACAAAATCGCGCAGATGGTTTTTAAGGTCGAAGCAAAGTTTTTTCAATGCGTCTGCATTGTGTACTTCAATAATGCTTCCAATGAAATTGATCTGGTTGATGATTTCATCTTTCCGCAATAATTCATTCCGGATGATAACCAATTGCCTTGCCTCGAGACGTTCGATGTGTTTTTTTAATTCTCCATTCTCCGCTATCAAACTATCAATTGACTTGCTGATGTCTTTGGGGTTTTTCAGGGATTCACGGATTGCATGGATTTGAGCGAATTCCATATTAATAAAGTCTTCAGCGGGTTTGCCACTGACTGCCTCAATTCGCCTGACTCCGGCGGCCACGGCCGTTTCATGCAATATTTTAAAAATACCAAGCTCACCAGTAGCGCCTACGTGCGTGCCGCCACAAAGCTCCACCGAATAATTTGGGTCAATGATAACGACTCTCACTACATCTCCATATTTCTCGCCGAACAAAGCCATGGCGCCTAATTTCAGTGCTTCCTCCTTTGGCATTTGCTTGATAACAACCGGAATATTTTCTCTGATTTTTTCATTTACCAATGCTTCAATCTTTCCAATCTCTTCATCGGTAACTTTTGCAAAGTGTGAAAAGTCGAAACGAAAATGTTCATCATTCACTAAACTTCCCTTTTGAGCAACGTGTGTCCCGAGGACTTGTCTTAACGCAGCATGCAACAAATGTGTGGCCGTGTGGTGATTGGCCGTTGATCGTCTCTTATTTGCATCAACCTTAGCAATTACTTCATCAGCGAAATCAGTTGGCAATGCATCCGCAAAATGAATGATCAGATCATTCTCTTTTTTTGTGTCAGTAATTCTTAATTCTTCATTGTTAATGATCAATTTTCCTGTGTCGCCAACTTGCCCACCACTCTCTGCATAAAAAGGCGTTGACTCTAACACCAATTGAAATGCTTCTTTCCCTTTTGCTTTTACTTTTCTGTACTTAATGATTTTTGTTTTTGTTTCGAGGGAATCGTAACCGATAAATTGGTTTTGTGCATTTTCATCTAAAACAATCCAATCTTCCGTATCTATTGCTGTGGCTGCACGCGAGCGGGATTTTTGTTTTTGCAATTCTATTTCAAAACTTTTCAAATCAACTTTCCAATTAATTTCTTTTGCCATCAAATCAATTAAATCAACCGGGAAGCCAAATGTATCATAAAGTGTAAATGCCACTTTTCCTCGAATTTCATAAGGGATTATTTTCTGCATTGTCCTTTCCCTATCTATTCCAAGTTGAGGTTTATCGTCAAGGTAATACACAATATCTCCAAATAAACTATTGTATTCTTCAGATGCATCCAAGCCTATTTTATTTCGATGTAAAATATATTCATTAAACATTGCTATCCCATTACCAAGAGTTCTCAGAAAACTCTCCTCTTCTTCCTTCACAACTTTACTTACAAAATCTTTTTGCTTATCCAATTCAGGAAAAACATTTTCAAACTGCTTCGCTAATAAAGAAACCAATGGAAACAATAAGGGCTGCTTATAATCCAGATAAGAATAATAATAACGCACAGCCCGACGAAGGATGCGGCGTATCACATAGCCTGCACCTGTGTTTGACGGCAATTGCCCATCTGCAATACAGAAAGAAATAGCACGGATATGGTCGGCTAAAACCCTAAATGCTACGTCTTGCTTGCTGTTAGTGTTTGTATATTTCTTTCCAGTGATTTTTTCAACTTCGGCGATCGTTCCTGTGAACAAATCCGTATCGTAATTGCTTTGTTTGCTTTGGATCACCCGCACTAATCTTTCCAAGCCCATTCCGGTATCAACGTGTTTTGCAGGCAAGGGCTGCAGGCTGCCGTCTTTTATGCGGTTGAACTGGATGAACACATTGTTCCATATTTCCATCACCATGCCTGTGTCATCATTATTAACCAAAGCATGTCCATTGTTATTTGCTTCAGGCCTTGTGTCGTAATGAATTTCAGTGCATGGTCCGCATGGCCCTGTGTCACCCATTTCCCAGAAATTGTCTTTCTTATTCCCGGGCAGAATCCGGTCTTCTGGAATCCATTTTTTCCATTCATTAAATGCTTGCTCGTCTTTCGGCAATCCTTCCTTTTCATCGCCTTCAAAAACAGTGACGTATAGCCGGTTTTTATCAAGACCGTAAACCTTTGTTAATAGTTCCCAGCTCCATTCGATAGCTTCTTTCTTGAAGTACCCGCCTGCCGGAAGGGCAGGGTCTCCAAAGCTCCAGTTGCCGAGCATTTCGAACATCGTATGATGGTAAGTGTCAACGCCCACTTCTTCCAGGTCGTTGTGCTTGCCATTGACGCGCAAACATTTTTGCGTGTCCGCGACCCGCGCCTGCGGCGCTTTTTTATTGCCAAGGAAATAGTCTTTGAACTGGTTCATGCCCGCGTTGGTGAATAAGAGTGTTGGGTCGTTCTTTATCACAATAGGTGCGGACGGAACAATCGTATGCCCTTTCGACTGAAAGAATTCTAAAAAATTATTTCTGATCTCTGCGCTTGTCATCATGGTGGAACAATCTTTGGTTGTTAGTTGGCTTCCTAAGAATTATATTTGTAATTGTGCTGTTATTTTCGTTCAGCAAATGAACCTTAAAAGCGGTGCAAATGTACGCCAATTCAATTTGCCATGAATGCCATGAAAGCCTTTTGATTGCCTGCATCTATCATGAAAAAGATAAAATATTATTATAACACCAATACGCTCCGATACGAAAAACTGGAGACGCCGCTGCGCATCACGTTGCTGCGTGTACTGGGTTTTTTATCGGCTGCTATGGTCACTGCGCTGATCATTGTTTCACTAGCTTATAAATATTTCCCTTCTGCAAATGAAAAAAGGCTGATTCAGCGCAACGAAGCGCTCAACGATAATTATTATGTGCTGAATGATAAAATCAAAAAGCTACAGGAGCAAATGAGCGAATTAGAGAAGAGAGATAACCATGTGTACCGCGAGATTTTTGAAGCAAGCCCCATACCTGACAGTGCCCGCGCTAAAGCCCTCCAGCAGCAGAAAGAAATCCAGTTGGTGCAGGCGATGGATCAGGATAACCTTACTACTTCTATTGTGAATACTTTAAATACACTTTCTTCGCGCATAGCAATGGAGACAAAATCGTACAATGAAATTGAAGGGTTCATAAAAAATAAAGAGCAGTTGCTTGCATGCACACCAGCTATACAACCAGTCAGCAATAAGGATCTCAGCCGCATTGCATCGGGCTTCGGCTACCGGATTGACCCAGTGTATAAGACCACTAAATTCCATGCGGGGCTTGATTTTGCAGCACCACAGGGCACACCGATTTATGCAACTGCCAACGGAACTGTTGAGACCGCAGGAAATACAGGCAACGGATATGGCAATCATGTGGTAATAAACAATGGATATGGCTATGAAACTTTGTTCGGGCATATGTATAAAGTGAAAGTGAAGCCGGGGCAAAAAGTGAAGCGTGGTGAAGTGATAGGATGGGTAGGCAGCACTGGAAAAAGCACAGGCCCGCATTGCCATTATGAGGTACACCGCAACGGCGAGCCTGTAGATCCAGTCTATTATTTCTATAATGATATCACCCCCGCACAATATGACCGCTTGCTGAAGCTGGCCGCGTCCAGCAACCAGAGTTTCGATTAGGTAGTAAGCCTCGTAATAGTAACGCAATAAAAATATATTTAACACCCCGATCTTGCTCCCTGTTCCTTTGCCCCTTGTTCCTTTTTTTGGCTCATCATCTTTTCCCCAACAATCGTATCTTTACGAAAAGGGAATGCTTTTTGTAACGCAATAATATCATGAAAACACTACCTCAAATAGCTTTTGATTTCAGTGCCGAAGCTGTTCAGTCTCCTCCTGTTAAGATTCAGGAAGATGCGCCAGTGAATGTGGGCTTTCGTGTGAAAGCATTAAAACAGGCGTTGCCTGTTGAAGAACCTGAGTTGGTAGTTGAGTTGCCGGCACAACAAAAAATCAAATCGACCCGTGGCAGGAAATCTATAAAGCAAACATCCGCAGAAGCAGACCTGATAGACATCCCCGGGGATGAAGTGCTTTTCCAGAAGCAATATTACAGCATTGGCGAAGTGGCTGAAATGTTCAAAGTGAACCATTCTTTGCTGAGGTACTGGGAAAATGAATTTGACATTATACAACCACGCAAAAACAGAAAAGGCGACCGCCATTTCCGGCCTGTCGATATCAAAAACCTACACCTGATATATAATCTACTCCGGCAACGTAAATATACTATTGAGGGTGCTAAGGAATTTTTAAAGAAAAATAAAAAGACACATGAAAGGTTCGAAATCATACAGAAATTAGAGCAGATAAAGGGCTTTCTGTTGGAGTTGAAAGCAAATTTGTAATCCCACACTACAATCAATCTGTTTTCGTGGTCACCTTAACGTCCATGCTTGCTCCGGCAATTTCGATTTTCAATTGTTCCATCAACCGCATAATCTCAATGTTCACTTTTTGTTTCAGGTTATTAAAATCATCTAATGGAATGGGTGAAGTAAAATAATCTACGTTTATCAAAAACGCATTGGGTGCAATATCATTCAAAAAAACAGTTGGGCTCAATATCATATCTTTTTTCAAAATCGATTTTATGCCATCCACAAATTTGGCCAGCACATCGGATGAAACAGACAGGCCAAGCTGTAACCTGATCTCCGCTTTTCGCTGAGTCCTCAATGTGAGGTTGTCAACAATACTGTCAACCATTTGTTTGTTTGGCACGGTGACGTAAGTTTTCATATCAGTGCGGATGCGGGTGCTGCGCAACCCGATCTTTTCAATATTGCCTGAATAACCTTGCACTTTGATCACATCACCGGCAGTAAAAGGCTTGTCAAAAAAAATGATAAATGACGCTATCAGATTCTCCACGCTTTCTTTTGCAGCAAGCGCAAGGGCTGCGCCTGCCAGGCCAAGGCCTGCAGCCAATCTCGAAACTTCCAGATTAAACGCAAATGCGAGCACCATAATCACCCCGATAATACCAATCACCACTTTTAAAAAATCGCGAAAAAAAACAATCAGTTGGTTATCTCTCAGGTCGCCGGTCTCACTCGCTCTGCGGGCAAGTATGATAGCAATAAAATCAATGATACGCAGCAACAGCCAGATGAAGCCGACAATGATAATGGCGATTGCGATATTATGCACAATCGCTTTCGCAGGCACTTCGAAAACATCAAAATCAATTTCCTTTGGGAAGGTTAATTTCTCCAGGGCGGCAAATGATATGAACACAAAAAGAAAAGTAGAAATGGGTGCTGCAACCAGATTTACGAAAGCCACTTTATCTATGCCGGCCGATGCTTTTTTCACCAGGCGGAATAATAAACCTGCCAGATAGCGCGACAGAAATCGTTTTAAGATCAGTGCCAGTAAAATAGTAACGGTAACGCCTATGTATTTTTTCAATGGGTTGCTGAAAAAAATCTCATTCCAGAAATCGTGCATGAGGAAAAAACCATTTGCTGAGATGCAAATTTATCACAATTGAAATTATGCAGCGGATTAACGATGCAAAAAGATTTGGAGCATGTTTTTTTTGAGAACATACACCGCCAGATAAGAGATTTTTATTTTGATCGCATTAAGGTAGGCGGGCGGTACAGGCTCCTGCTGAATATCCATTTTTCCCAACTGGTATTTATAAAAAAAATTGCCTTTTCTCCCGATCAGGCTCTTATCAATCACATCAAAGTCTTTCCAGCCCAGCAATGATACTTTGCTTTTCAAACTACCATAATGATCGAAAGCATAGACACCTTTTGCAGTATCATATAAATATACCAGTCCGCTCTGATCCATAATCACAGAAGGGTCAGGCACGGAATCGAACAACTGACGGAAATCTGTGGTCTGATCCAGCAGGGTGCCATCATCTCCGATGCGCTTTAGCCTCGCATCCAGTTCATCATAGATCCAGACATTGTTATCGTATGAAAGGCCTACAGCTTTTACCTGAAAAATACCAAGATTCCGAAGATCGATTGTGTTAAGTGTCCTAAGCAAGCGGTCAACTTCCACAATGGTAGTAAAATCTTTATAGTACAGTAAAACTTTCAGCGGGTTTGATACGTCAATGAAATAAACATCGCCATAAGTATTCACCGCGTTGTACACTGCTATGGAATCACCATTTGCATCCAGTTTTTTCAGTTGATTATCTTTACTAAGTAGATAAATATTTCCGGTATTGTCCACAGTAAAATCAACGATATCCCCTTCAATGGTTTTGCTTAGATAAAAAGCAGTATCACTTTGTGCCTGCAAATCATGCAAACCCAGCCAAAGAAAAATGAAGACTAAAAATTGCAAGCGCATTATTTTCTGATGATTTTGCTTTCCGTTTCGGACAGCCATGACTTAAGCACCAACGTTTCTCCGTCAAACACGGCATAAGTACAATAACGCATCCAATCACCCAAATTGATATAACGGCTCTTGTTATTTAATGAAAAGTCTATCGGCAAATGGCGATGGCCGAAAATAAAATAATCAAAGTGCTGTTTTTGCAACATTTCTTTGCAGTAAATGATAAGCCATTCTTTTTCTTCGCCCAAAAACTGCTCATCAATCTGCCCGGCGGCGGCACGGCTTTTTCGGCTGAAATAATCTGCCATCCCCACACCAATGGCAGGTGGCAGCACTCCGAAGAGCCGCTGGCAAAATTTATTCCTGAAAATTTTTTTTATGAATTTATATCCCCGGTCGCCGGGACCGAGCCCATCGCCATGCCCGATATAAAATTTCCTCCCGTTCCATTCAAAAATTTTGGGTTCATGGAATACTGGAATGTTCAATTCTTCTTCAAAATAGCCGCTCATCCACATGTCGTGGTTACCTACAAAAAAATGAATGAAAATCCCTGAATCTGTTAGCTGTGCAAGCTTCCCTAAAATACGGGTGTATCCTTTCGGAACGACCTTCCGGTATTCATACCAGAAATCAAACAAATCGCCAACGATAAAAATCTCCGCTGCATCTTTTTTTATTTCATCGAGAAATTGAACGATGCGCTTTTCCCTTTCCAGGCTGATGGAACGGTTAGGCGCACCAAGGTGAAAGTCAGATAGAAAATAAACTTTTTTTCCTGATGGGATTTGCATCAGGTAAAAATAATAAATAAAAAAGTTTGCATGTTAAGATTGTTCATCCACCAAAAAAACATACACCTCTTTAGGGCCATGCACACCAACCACCAGTGTTTTTTCAATATCAGCCGTGCGGCTGGGGCCGGATGCAAATGTGATGAGAGAAGGAAGATGATTGTCTGGATATTTTTCTTTGATCATCTGCAGCCCGTCTTTGATATCATAAGCCAACTGGCTTGTATATGCGATACAAATATGCACGGGGGCATAGACGCTGACAGTTCGACCACTTTGCTGTGCTGCGCTCATTACGATGCTGCCAGTTCTTGCAATCAATGCTTCACAGGAAGTGATGGCTGCGTTGCAATTGTTCAATTCTCTTTCAGAAATAATCGGCGCAAATTTTTCCGAAAAAATAGTCTTAAACTTATCTTCTTTGTAAAATATGTCTGTCCATTTGTTGAGAATGATGAGGGCTGATAGTTGAGAGAGCAATTCATTTTCATCTACGCAGAAAATAAATTTGCCTTGAAGTTTAGTGAATTTTTCAGCAAACTCTACTTCAAGCTCTTCTTTTGAAGTTTCAAAAACGGTATTGTTCCCTTCACTTTGGGGAAAAGGAATAGGCGTTGATTGACTCAACGCCTGCCTTATTTTTTTGAGAATATTTTCTTTTGCCGCTGATACTTTCATTATTGTTTTGCTTCTTCCTGTGTGGAAGGACTGACTGTTTTTCCTACAGACGATCCATTTTCTCCGTTTGAATGATGTTCCTCATGATCCGAAACATCCAGGGCTCTTTTCTCTTCGTATGGTCGCTTTCCGATCAAGGCTTCCACATCACTCTGGAAAAGCACCTCTTTATCCAGCAATGCTTCTGCAAGAATCTTGACCTCTTTGCTTTTTTGAGTCAGCAATTCTTTGGTATGGATAAAAGCATCGTCAATAAGCTTACGCACTTCCTCATCAATCATTTTTGATGTCTCTTCTGAATACGGCTTAGTGAACGAGTTCTCCTGCTGGGGGTCAAAAAAGCTCACATTGCCCACTTTAGCGTTCATGCCATATACAGTAACCATCGAATAAGCAATTCTCGTGATTTGCTGCAGATCGTTTTGTGCGCCGGTTGATATTTTACCAAAATTCAGTTCCTCACTTGCACGGCCCCCGAGTGTCATACATATCTGATCGAACAACTGATCAGTGTTGTAAAGATATTGCTCCTTGGGGGTGTATTGTGCGTAACCCAATGCAGCAACGCCTCTTGGCACAATGGTTACTTTTAACAATGGATAAGCATGCTCCAGATACCACCCGCAAATGGCATGGCCAGCTTCGTGATAAGCAATGATTTTTTTCTCTTCCGGAGAAATGATCTTATTCTTCTTCTCCAGCCCGCCAATCACACGATCAACGGCATCCTGAAAGTCTTCCATTTCCACATTGTCCTTTCCTTTTCTCGCAGCGATCAAAGCCGCTTCATTGCAAACATTGGCAATATCAGCACCCGCAAATCCCGGGGTTTGTTCAGCAAGTTTATGAATATCTAATTTGCTTGATATTTTTATCGGTTTCAAATGCACTTTGAATATCGCTTCGCGGCCTTTTAAATCTGGCTTGTCAATTGAAATCTGCCTGTCGAAACGGCCCGGGCGCAGCAACGCTGTATCGAGCACATCGGGCCGATTTGTAGCGGCCAGCACAATGATACCGCTATCGCCGCCAAATCCATCCATCTCTACCAGCAGTTGGTTCAATGTGCTTTCCCTTTCATCGTTGCTCATGATAGCGTTCTTACCCCTTGCGCGGCCAATGGCATCTATTTCATCTATAAAAATAACACATGGAGCTTTTTCACGAGCCTGCTTAAATAAATCGCGAACACGGCTTGCGCCCACCCCAACAAACAATTCAACGAAATCAGAACCGCTCATCGAGAAGAAAGGCACCTGGGCTTCTCCTGCCATAGCTTTTGCAAGCAGCGTTTTACCAGTCCCCGGAGGGCCTACGAGCAATGCACCTTTAGGTATCTTGCCGCCAAGAGCGGTATATTTTTTGGGATTCTTTAAAAAGTCAACAATCTCCATCACTTCCACCTTTGCTTCATCTAACCCTGCTACATCATTAAAAGTAATAGTGACTTTAGTGCCCTTATCAAACAGTGTGGCTTTCGATTTCCCGATATTGAAAATACCGCCCGGGCCACCGCTGCTGCCCTGACCGCCCATTTTTCTCATGATCAGAACCCACAGCAATACGAAAATTAAAATAGGCAATAATATATTCAATGCCTGTGGAAACCATTCGCCTTCCTGCACCGGCACCATATCTACCTCAAGCCCGGGATTTTTTGCAAAAAAATCATTGACTCTTTTTTCAAAGTCATCAATTTTAGTAACGGGGAATTCAAACTGAGGACCGTCAGTTTTCGTTACGCCCTGCCATCCCTTGCTTAATTTATCTTTATAATAAGGCTTTTCAAGGCTGTCCTTTTTTATATAAACGCGCACCAAATTTTTGTTAGTAACAAGGATCAGCTTCGCAACATCACCTTTTTCAAGCATGTTTTTCCTGAACTCCTGCTCAGAATCTATTTTGTGCGCATCAGGTGCAGACCAGCCAAATAACTGAAAGCCTAATAAACCAACCGCAATAATACCCCAAACCCAATATATATTGAACTTAGGGCCCTTGCGTGGCGTGTTATCATTGTTATCTCCTCCTCTTGGCCTGAACCTCGGAAAATTGCTTTTATCGTTTTGTTTCGTTTCGTCCTGTGGCATGATGTTTTTTTCGTTCCTGTTTTCTGAATGCTATTTAATTATAATGTTTATGATGGTCAAAAGTTCAAAAAGACTGACTAAACAGGCATAATCAGGTCTTATTAATCTTTATGGTCTTGCCCTGTTGCGTCGCTCCACATGTCTTCCAGCTTATAAAACTTTCTGACTTCAGGAAGCATGATATGAACAACAACGTTCACATAATCTATCAATACCCACTGCGAAGACTGCCTGCCTTCATGTTTGTAGGCATCTTCATCGCATTGCTTTTTCACTTCTTCTTCAATAAAATCCGCAATGGCTTTAACCTGAATATGGTTCTTTGCTTCGCAGATAATAAAAAAGTCGGCTACGGCTTCTGGGATCTTTCTTAAGTCAAGAGATACAATATTCTCCGCTTTTTTTTCCTGTATTGCCTGGATGATTGTTTTAAAAATTTTCGAATTCTTTGTAATTCTCGCTACACGCTGTCTTTTGCGGGTAGATAACACAGACAGTTGTTCCAATAATAAAGACGTTTTGTGATGAATTATATTTTAAATACGTGAAGCAGATAGCGATTATTTATTATGGATCAGTTTAAGAGCCTTTGTTTTGCATTGCCTTTCCAAAAACGCATAACAAACAATATACACTGCAAATCGTAATTTCGCACCGCTCAAAAATAGTAATCTTTTGCCACATCGCACTACCATCCTTCAAGATAAGACACCGCTGGTTATAGGCAACGTTTTTACTGAATTCAAATCAGTTGACAGCACCAACAACTATGCCATGGCAAATGCGCATGCCGGAAAGGCTTTCCATGGTAATGTGTATTTTGCCCACGAACAAACGGCTGGTAAGGGACAGCGCGGGAAAAAATGGATCGCGGCATCCGGCGAGAACATCATGATGAGCATTGTTTTGGAGCCGAAGAGCCTGTCCGTTAACGGACAGTTTTTGCTCAGTGCGTGCATTGCCCTTGGCTGCTACGATTTGTTAAATAAATATTTGCCCGATGAAATTTTTATCAAATGGCCAAACGATCTCTATTTCCGTGACAGAAAGGCAGGAGGAATCTTGATCGAGAATATTATTTCCGGTGAAAACTGGAAATATGCTATTGTAGGGATTGGGATAAATATTAACCAGACAAAGTTTGATAAGAGTATTCCAAACCCTGTTTCATTGAAACAAGCGACAGGCAGAACTTTTGATGTAATTGATATGGCTAAGCAATTGTGCAGCAGCATTGAAAAAAGATACTATGAAATGAAATCGGGGAAATCTCATGAGATCATGGTGGAGTATAACAAGCATTTATACATGAGAAACGAACTGGCCCGATTGAAAAAAGGAAATGAGATTTTTGAAAGGACGATAAAAAAAGTTTCACTACGAGGCAAATTGATTACGATTGATAAAGAAGAAAGAAGCTTTGATTTTGGAGAAGTGGAATGGATGGTGTAAGCCTGCAATCAGCGCTTAGCAGAGCTGAACAAATTGCCGGTAAATAATACCAAAATAAATTGTGTTTATCATTTTTCAATACCCGCCCACAAAATACCCACAGGCTGCCACCGCAAATGATCAGTTGATCTCAATATTCCTGAATGAACAGCATCATATTGCAAAATTCCGCCAACCACCATCATATTTCAAGCTTCAGATTGCAATGGTAAATCGATATTTTTCGATGGTATGTAAATATCATTGTAAGGGATAGAGATTTCAGTTCCACTGGTCTCCACAAGCGTATCATTCAGGATATTACAGGACAGTGCAATTAATTTGAGTGCAGCATTTGTGGTATGCAAGGGAGCTACGATATCTTTATCGGGAACCATAGGTGGCAAAACCAATTCCAATGTAATGGCGTTCTTTCGGCTAAACGCTGCCCTCAATTTTAATTTTTCTTTCAAAAGTGACTGCTTATTAAGTTCAAACCCAGAAATAAAACGGATACTGCCTAAAATCATCGCCTTCCAGCAAGAATTTATAAATGGCATTATTGAAGCCAAGAATAGTATTCCTTGCAAGTGTGCCTCCGAACAAAGGTTGCAGCCCGCTGCGCAATTCTTTTGATAAACGAACTCCCTTTCCGAATTTTCCGGCACTTATTTTTGTAGCGCAGGTTTGCTTCACTGTCGCAGGTTTTGAGCGCATATAATAACCTCTCAAGCGCTTATAGAAAATAACATTACCGACATTGCCACTGAATTTCAGGTTTGCTTGTTTTGCTAAAGGATTCGTTATTAACTGGTTCATTATTCCTTAGGATCAAGTCCGGTAATTAACGGACTTGATCCTAAGAAGTCAGCAAGAAAACGCGGCAGAAAGAGCGATTGTTGCATGTCGATTTTATCAATCAGGCATATATAAAGAAGTCTTAATTAAACTGGATTGTTATACGGTCAAGGCCGAAGAGCTTTTGTCTATTGATGATACACCCAGTAAAAATTGAGATTGGGAATATTAAAATCAATGGATGCCTTAAATGAATTTCTTTCTTGCTCCGCCAATGCTTATGCTTCCTTTGATTCCAAGATATCCATTTTTGTAAATTACGGTTGAAGTTGCTTCTCCATCCTGACTTACTGCTGAAACATAAGTAGAAGGCACGAAGTTGTATTCCATGGATAGCCGAAAATGGTATAGTTCAAACCCTGCTCTCAGCAATGCGCCTGATTTTTTAGTATTCCTGACTATTTGAGCTGTGCCTGGCCCGGGGTCACAACCGCCGCTTACCGTTGTGCTAAAATAACTATAACCTCCTCCTGCAAATGTCCTGATCGCCGTGCCTGAGGTTATGTAGTAATCAAATGTGATTGCTGATGAGCCGATTGATTTCATGCTGAGAATTGCCTGTTCAAAACGAATACCTGCTTTGTATTTGTTTGCAAAACAGTAGCTGGGTTCTAAAAAAAGCAGAAAGCCGGGAGGCTCAGATGATTGCTCTCCGATGCCAAACCCTGCATCAACTTTAAAGGGCTTGAATGCAGGAGATGTCTGGGCAGGGGCAGTGCTGGCAATTGCAGTAACAATATAAATGACTATGAAAATATTTTTCATAATTAAGATGAGGGTTTTTCTATCTGCAGACAAACGAGCTTATAAAATGGCTGCTCAGATGGCTCAACAGAAATTTGCCTTTAATAATTATTGCTGCAGCAACTGCTGATTTTTGCCCGGGTTAATGGATTCAGCTTTAAATTTCTTTCCACGCTTTCACAATCTCTTCCGCATGTTGCTTTGACTTTGGCTTCAGGAATATTTTCCGGATCACGCCTTTCTCATCTAACAAAAAAGTAGTGCGCAACAGACCCATATATTTCCTGCCATACATCTGCTTCTCGCCCCAGACGCCATATTTGTCAATGATCTTGTGTTCAGGGTCTGCAATCAGTGTAAAGGGAAGTTCAAATTTTGTTTCAAATTTTTTATGGCTCTTCTCATCATCCGGACTCACGCCGAGCACAACAAAACCCTCTTTCTTCAATAAAGAATAGTTATCTCTCAGGTTGCATGCCTGTACAGTACAGGTAGGGGTGTTATCTTCCGGATAAAAATAGAGCGCCACTTTTTTGCCTTTATAATCTGCAAGAGAAACCTTGTTACCGTTCTGGTCTTTGCCTGAAATAGCCGGTGCTTTATCGCCTTCTTTTAAAGTTATCATAATAATGTGAAAATTTAATAATGTTTAAATAGCTCAATGAACTCACCGATTGGTCAGTTTTAGGTTAATGCTTTGAAATTTTCAAATTGAGCAACTTTCAAATTTGCCAATTAGTTTGGTTCATTATCTTGTAAAATGATAAACCTGCGTTGCTATATTTCCTGCTTCATCCTGCACACTGATTTTTAATTCATGCTTTCCCGGCGGGCAATGCTCATCGAAAGCGTAGATGAATGATTTCCCTTTGTCGTTTGTAAAACGAAGCCATCTGCCATCCAATTCTGCCCTGAAATTTTTAAAAGCATCGAGATTGTCCTTTATAATAAATACAATCCTTGATGTCCGGCTAAGGTTAGCGCCATCCACAAAACCAACCGGGATAATCTTTGGCGGCTCTTCATCCGACAGTAATTGAAAATTTCCAAAATCGCGGAACCTGGCTGATGCCCAGCCTCCCTGCCACTGTACTTTCTGCACATCCTTCTTAGTGCCACCAGAACGTTGCATCACTACTTTGTCCTGCTTGTTAACATCAAAATTGCTGTTTGGTTTGATGCGTACAAGAAATGAATCCTGCAAAGGAATATACACGGCACCTATACTATATACATATGATGCCCCATTGGGATAGGGAGATTTGGAAAAATTCACATGCACAGAATCGTACAAACATTTCTCCCCGATATAAAATGAACAATCAGGAGATTCAAAACCATCCAGCATCTGCGGGTAAAACATTTTACCCGGCGGAGGCCATTTGCTGATCGGTACTGCTTTGTATTTCACTAAAAATTTCAGCACTGTTGCATTGCCATACGCGTCTTTCACTTCAATCTTCATCGGATGCACAGCACCATCGCTTACATCCATCACTCCGTCATTTTGCAATGAATAATAAATTGAATTGGTGTAGCCTGGCAACCGGAACAATTGTTGCAGATAGGGGCCGCCGTTTGTTTTTGTTTTGTAGTCAATATGAGCATTCACATTACGTGTGTTCGAATAGCTGATATCATCCATTTCAAAACCAATCTCCGCCTTATCATTATCATACAGCGAAGCCTGATAAATCCCATTGTGATTAGGAGTGCCGGACTCGGTATCAAACGCGGAAATAGCAAACATCAATTTTGAATAGCCGGTTGTAATCAAACCGCCCGGTATTGTAAGTACACCTTTGATATTTCTTACCGGAAGAATCCTTGGCGATTGCTCATAGATGCTTTTGTTGCCATCATATATAGCCAGCCTCATGATCGTTGGCTTGCTGTTATCAACAATAGGTAGCCCAAACAATGTTGGGTTCAGGTTCACATCATTTGCAGTGTTCCGAATTTCAAAATGTACATGTGGGGCTTCGGAACCACCCGTGCTGCCGCTCAACGCTATAAAATCGCCCTTCTTTACCGGAAACATATTGGGCGGGATGTCAATAAATATTCTCCATGATTCCTGTTTATATTGTTGCTGCTTCACATAAGCAGACAATGCGGGAAAAAAATCATTCAGATGTGCATACAGTGTAGTGTACCCATTGGGGTGATTAATATAAATAGCCTGCCCAAATCCAGCAGGCTCCACTTTAACCTTTGTTATATATCCATCAGCAGCAGCATATACCGGAAGGTTCACACGCTTCTCCGTCCGGATGTCCAATCCCATATGATAATGATTCGGTCGCAGTTCCCCAAAATTCCCTGCAAGGCTTATGGGAATGTTCAACGGGCTGCGGAAATAGTGCTGAGGATAATTTTTTACAGGAAAAAGCTGACAAAATAAATGAGAAGAAAAAAGAAAGAAAAAAGCACCGGACAGGAATAGCTTCATTAAACGTTTATTTTTTGCAGCAAATGTCTAAAATAAATCCCGGGTGGATTCAAATCCGTAAATAAAATTCAAAACAAAAAGTTAACAATAATGTTAATATGGTGTTACCAAAATGCATGTTCCTGCGTCAAACTATTGCTGGCAAAGAGCAAGGAAAGTTATTAAGCATCGTTAATAAAAAAATATCTGCAAATTTTTATTTTTTTAAAAAACTGGTACAGCATTTGGCATACTAAAGTTGTCTTAATAAAATGGGAAATCATTAAACCCGAACGTTATGAAAAGTTTTAGAAACAAGCTGATAATAGTCCTGGCAGTCACGATAGGTGGCGTTATCGGATTATTCAAAGGCGAAGAAGCAAAACAGAAATGGGTCTTCAAAATCAGGAGCAAGTATGAGAACAAGCGCCAGATGGCGGAGAAGAAATCTATTGCACGTAAAGGAGGTGTATTGTTAGATGATATTGAGATGGCGGCTTACCATAACAATTAATTATCCATATAGACCTTTCATCATCATGAGCTCTGGTTGCACGACCGGGGCTTTTTTATTTTTATTAAGATCAGAAAGATCGAAAACTGGAAAGCTGGCGAATGTCTTTCGGACTTTTCTGACTTTCCCGACTTATAATCAGCTACAATCCTCATTGCTGACAGCTTTCGAAAATCTTGCAAAATTTAACCGGAATATTAATCCTGCTGCCTTACTTTTGCGCAATTTGTTTTTTGAGTTCTAACTAAAATAAAAAATGCCAAAAGATTCTTCTATCCGTTCAGTCCTCATCATCGGTTCAGGCCCAATCATTATCGGACAAGCTTGCGAATTTGATTACTCAGGCACACAGGCCGCACGCAGCCTCCGCGAAGAAGGCATTGAAGTGATTTTGATAAACAGCAATCCTGCCACTATCATGACCGACCCGATGATGGCAGATAAGGTATATCTGTTGCCGCTTACTGTGGAAAGCATTGAACAAATACTGGAGGAAAATAAGATTGACGCAGTGCTGCCAACCATGGGCGGTCAAACGGCACTGAACCTTGCCAAGGAAGCAGAAGACCTCGGTGTTTGGGAAAAATACAATGTTCGGTTAATTGGGGTAGATATTAAAGCAATTGACAAAGCGGAAGACCGTGAAAAGTTTCGCCAGTGGATGATTGCATTGGGCGTTCCGGTTGCTATCGCAAAAACGGCAAACTCATATCTGGAGGGAAAAGAGTTTGCTCAGGAAATTGGTTTCCCTTTAGTGATCCGCCCATCATTCACACTTGGCGGTACTGGCGGTGGTTTTGTGAAAGATAAAGATGAACTCGACGAAGCATTGAACAGAGGTTTGCAAGCTTCTCCAATTCACGAGGTGTTGGTTGAAAGAGCTGTGCTGGGTTGGAAAGAATTTGAGCTTGAATTGCTGCGCGATGCCAATAACAATGTAGTTATCATCTGCACCGTTGAAAATTTTGACCCGATGGGCGTGCATACTGGTGATTCCATTACGGTCGCACCTGCCATGACTTTAAGCGATACCGCATTTCAATTGATGCGCAATACGGCGATCATGATGATGCGCGACCTCGGAAATTTTGCCGGCGGCTGCAATGTGCAGTTTGCATTGAACCCTGAAACTGAAGAAATCATTGCCATTGAAATCAACCCCCGTGTAAGCCGTTCTTCTGCGCTTGCATCCAAAGCAACTGGCTATCCCATTGCAAAGGTGGCTGCGAAATTGGCTATCGGTTATAACCTGGATGAATTAAAAAACCAGATCACTCAGACTACTTCGGCCTATTTTGAACCAGTGCAGGATTATGTGATCGTAAAAATGCCACGCTGGAATTTTGATAAGTTCAAAGGAGCGAACGATACCCTGGGACTGCAAATGAAAAGCGTGGGCGAGGTGATGGCAATAGGAAGAAGTTTTACAGAAGCCGTTCAGAAAGCCTGCCAAAGCCTGGAGAACAATGCTGTTGGATTAGGCTACTATGGCAAGAGCCTGATGCATGCAGAAGAGTTGCTGGAGTATATCAAAACCCCAAAATGGGACCGCATCTTTCGTATTAAAGATGCGCTGATGGCTGGTATTTCTGTCGGCACTATTTCAAAAGCAACCAATGGGATTGACAGATGGTTTCTTTATGAGATCCAGAAAATATGCAATATGGAAAAGGAATTGTCGAAATATAAACTCGAAAATATTCCTTACGAAATATTAAAAGAATCAAAAAGCCTTGGCTTCAGCGATGAACAAATCTGCCGTATCATAGAAAATGGAACCGAAGATGAAATGTACGAGAAAAGAAAAGCGCTTGGTGTTACCCGTGTATTCAAAATGGTAGATACATGCTCTGCAGAATTTGAAGCGAAGACTCCGTATTTCTATTCCACATTTGAAAGCGGCAACAGCAATGAAAGCACGGTGAGCGATAAGAAAAAAATCATTGTGCTGGGTTCAGGCCCGAACCGTATTGGCCAGGGCATTGAGTTTGATTATTGTTGTGTACATGGATTGCTTGCCATCAAAGAATGTGGCTATGAAGCCATCATGGTAAACTGTAATCCCGAAACCGTTTCGACAGATTTTGATATTGCCGATAAATTATATTTTGAACCGGTTTATTGGGAGCATCTCTGGGAAATCATTGAACATGAAAAACCAGAAGGAGTGATTGTTCAGCTTGGTGGACAGACTGCATTGAAACTTGCAGAGCGCCTTCATGAAAAAGGGATTAAAATCATCGGCACTTCTTTCGATAGCATGGACATCGCTGAAGACCGCGGCCGTTTTAGCGATATGCTGAAAGAATTGGGAATCCCTTATCCTGATTACGGGACTGCGTTTGATGTGGATGATGCGATTCAGGTTGCCAACAGAGTAGGTTATCCGGTATTGGTTCGCCCAAGCTATGTGCTCGGCGGACAGCGGATGCGCATTGTGATCAATGATGATGAAGTAGAGAAAGCGGTGATCAGTTTATTGAAACATATTCCTGGCAATAAAATCCTTGTTGACCATTTTCTTGATCGCTGCCAGGAAGCAGAAGTGGATGCCATTTTCGATGGTGAAGATTTTCATGTAATGGGCGTGATGGAGCACATTGAACCTGCGGGCATTCACAGTGGCGACAGCCATGCTGTGCTTCCGGCATTCAACCTGACTCCATTGGTTGTTACTACCATGGAACATTATGCTGAAAAAATCGCAAGGGCTTTAAATATAAAGGGGCTCATCAATATTCAGTTCGCAATCAAAGATGGCAAAGTGTTTGTGATCGAAGCAAACCCGCGTGCATCCCGCACTACGCCGTTTATCGCAAAAGCATACCAGATCCCTTATCTCAACATCGCTACCAAAATCATGATTGGCGCATACAAGCTTGCCGATTTTACTTTCGAAAAAAAATTGAAGGGCTTTGCTATCAAAGAACCCGTTTTCAGTTTCAATAAATTCCCCGGGGTTAACAAAGAGCTTGGGCCAGAAATGAAATCAACAGGAGAAGCGATCCGCTTCATCAAAGATCTGCGCGATCCGTATTTCAGGCAGTTGTATAAAGACAGGAGCATGTATCTCAGCAAATAAGGTTTAACACAACGAATCAAAGAATACTACTCCGTAAAGATTTCTTTGTTCTATCTGCATTTCGTTGTCTCTTTGTGTGAAACTTGTTTCAAATGAACAAAGAAATTCAAAATATCATCGTTACATTAAAAACTGTACTGAGCGATGAACCCTGGTATGGAAAACCCATCTACACGATACTTGAAGAAGCCGGAACCGGCGATGTATATAAACGCCCCGAAGGAACGGGCCATTCAATGATTGAATTGCTATTCCACATGCTTACGTGGGCGGAATATGTTTTGAGCATTATTAAAAATGAAGAGGTTGAAAAAGCCAAAGCCATCGAAGCACTGGACTGGCGAACCATTGAACATAGAGAACATAATTGGGGCGAAGGATTTGCACAGTTCAAATCAACCAATCAGGAAATTATTGATTATTTAGATACAAAAGATGCTAGCTTTCTTGAACAAAGCCTGCAGGACAAAAATTATAATTTCAGATTTTTGCTGAACGGGCTGATCCATCATCATATCTATCATGCAGGGCAGATTGCTTATATAAAAAAGATGCTCAATTAATTCAGTTAGCCAAAAGACCTTAAAGACACAACCGAGATATTTGTCGTTGTATTCTTTGTACCGTTGTGTGAAATTTCCTAACTTTCCTGTATGCCAGCTAAACCTATCCCACTTTGGAAAGAAGCTCCTTTTCTCCGCCTGATCATTCCGCTAATCTGCGGCATTGTTGCTCAATGGTATTTGCAAGTTCCCGTTACCTTCAGCTTTACTGTATTTGTCGCTTGCTTCATTCTATATTTACTTTTTCAGATTAAGAAAGGATTTGTACAATATAAATTGTATGGGCTGAATGGGATTATAATAAACATATTGCTATTTGCTATCGGTATGCTGCTGGTTTATTATCATGATATTTCCCATCAAAAAAAATGGATAAATAATTATTATAAAAACGGGAATGCAATTATCGCAACTTTGCAAGAGCCTTTGTCAGACAAAGAAAAATCTTACAAGGCACTTGCTTCGGTTCAATATATAATCAACAATGATACTTCAAGAGAAGTTAAAGAATCGATTCTTCTTTATCTTAAAAAAGACAGCACCCTGCCTCAACTGTCTTATGGCTCGCAAATAATTTTCAACAAACCTTTGCAGCCTGTCAAAAACTCCGGAAACCCCGGCGCATTTGATTATCAGCGCTACTGCAAGTTCAAGAATATTTACCATCAGGTATTTTTAAAAACCGGTGAATTTGTTGTGCTGCCTGAGAAAAATGAAAAAAGCATACAAAAATTTTTATTTATTGCTCAGGAAAAAACGGTAAGCATCTTTCATAAATATATTTCAGGAGACAAAGAAAAAGGCCTTGCAGAAGCTTTATTGATTGGCTACGAAGATGACCTTGATAAAAATTTAGTGCAATCTTATACGAACACTGGTGTAGTTCACATCATAGCGATCTCAGGCATGCAACTGGCACTCATATACGGATTTCTTTTGGCCATTTTTAAGCCTTTCATAAAATTCCGTTTGAGCCGATTTTTGAAACCTGTTAGTATAATTATCACGCTATGGATGTTCAGCTTAATGTCCGGTGCTTCTGCGTCTGTGCTGCGTGCCGCAGTCATGCTCACTTGTGTTGTTATCGGAGAAAGTTTCTCTAAAAAAGCATCGATTTACAATACATTAGCTGCATCTTTTTTCCTTTTATTATGCTATAATCCTTTCTGGCTCTGGGATGTGGGCTTTCAGCTTTCCTATTCTGCTGTACTTAGCATTGTCATTTTCATGAAACCGATTTATAATTTAATTTATATTAAAAATAAATCGCTTGATTTTGTCTGGCAGTTGATTTCAGTTACTTTGTCTGCGCAAATTCTTACGACGCCCATCAGCATTTTTCATTTTCACCAGTTCCCAAATTATTTTTTATTGACTAACCTGATTGCAGTTCCGCTTTCGAGCATTATCTTATTCGGAGAGATTTTCCTTTGTGCTGTTTCGTTTGTTCCTATCATAGCAAATGGCATTGGTTTTATTTTATACAAACTCATCTGGCTGATGAATAGCTTTATCGAGCATATGGAAATGATGCCCAATTCTCTCTGGAACAATCTGCAGATAAGCATTATGCAAACTATTTTTATTTACGCAGCAATTATTGCCATCGCAATCTGGCTGATGGAAAAAAAGAAAAACTATTTTCCGGTTGGATTAGCGGCCATATTGGGTTTTACTATTCTAAGAAGTTTCTCGTTCTGGCAGGCATCGCATCAACAAAAAATAGTCGTTTACAATGTGCCGCAACATCAGGCCATTGATTTTATTGACGGAAGAGAATATCAATTTAAAGGTGATAGCATTTTATCTGAAGATGGCTTTCTGCAAAATTTTCATTTGAAACCTTCCCGCATTATAAATAGGATATCTGAAACAAATGATACCCCTTCCCTATTGCATGGTAACAACATTTTTGTATTTGGATCGAAAAGAATCCTTTTAATTGACCAAAATATCTCTCCTGCTTCATCCAATGCCAAAACAAAAGTGGATGCGATCATCATCTCCAAAAATCCTACTTTGAAAATTGCTGATCTTGCTAATGCTTTCGACTGCAATCAATGGGTTTTTGATGCTTCCAACAGCAGTAGCAAAATAAATAAATGGCAACAGGAATGTGAACAACTTCATCTTTCGAGTCATGCGGTTGTTGATAAAGGTGCTTTTGTATTGAATATGGATTGATGTAGCTTTGCGGCTTCCTTTTTGTTTCACAAAATGCTTTTACACAACGAAACAAAGGATACAAAGAACACAAAGTAACCTTGTGTAGATTAACCTACTCATTGTTCCGTTATATTCTTTGCGCACTTTGTGTGGAATTCCTAAAAACATCATCATGACAAAAAAAATCCAATCAGTATTAATCTCTGTTTTTTATAAAGAAGGTTTGGACAACATCGTCAAAAAACTGCATGAGCTTGGCGTAGTAATATATTCCACAGGTGGCACCCAGCAATTTATCGAGTCGTTAAAAATTCCCTGCATCCCGGTAGAATCGCTCACTTCTTATCCTTCCATTTTAGGTGGAAGGGTGAAAACTCTTCACCCATCTGTGTTTGGCGGCATTTTAGGAAGAAGGGACAATGAAACGGATATAAAAGAAATGCAGCAATATAAAATACCTGAGATTGACCTGGTCATTGTTGACTTATACCCATTTGAAGAAACAGTAGCAACTACTAATGATGATGCATCTATCATCGAGAAGATTGATGTTGGCGGCCCTTCGATGATTCGCGGTGCCGCCAAAAATCATAAGCATGTAGTGGTAGTTGGTTCGAAAAACGAATATGCTTATCTGGAAAAATTGCTGAATGAACAAAACGGCGAAACGAGTTTGGAGCAAAGGCGATTACTCGCTGCCAAAGCTTTTGAAGTTTGTGCCCATTATGATGTGGCTATTGCAAAATATTTTGTTCCTGTCGAAGGTGAATATTTTTTAGAATCGGTTGCAAACCCTAAATCCATGCGCTATGGGGAGAACCCGCACCAGCATGCTGTTTTTTTTGGCGACCTGAATAAATTATTTGAACAACTCAATGGCAAAGAACTGTCGTATAACAACCTGGTTGATGTAGATGCAGCCGTTCAGTTGATAAGTGAATTCACTGATATCACTTTTGCCATTATCAAGCACACGAATGTTTGTGGCATTGCATCGCGCAATAGCTTGAAAGAAGCCTGGGATGCAGCATTGGCTGGTGATCCTGAAAGCGCATTTGGGGGAGTGCTTGTTTGTAATACTGCTGTTGACAAAGCAACTGCGGAAGCTATCAGTGAAATATTTTTTGAAGTATTGATTGCGCCCTCATTCGATGAAGATGCATTGCAAATACTAAAATCAAAAAAGAACCGCATTTTGTTGCAACAGAAAAAGAAACCAGCTTATAAACAACAATATAAATCTTTATTGAACGGCGTGCTGGTGCAGCAACAGGATGAAGGTAATTATGCGGAATGGAAAGAAGTTGGCGGGAGAGAAACGAATGATTCAGAAAAAGAAAATTTGGAATTCGCGAACCTGGTGTGCAAGCATTTAAAATCGAATGCGATTGCATTAGTAAAAAACAAACAGCTTGTTGGCAAAGGTTGCGGGCAAACCAGCCGCATTGATTCTCTGCGGCAGGCAATCGAAAAAGCAAAGCAATTCAAATTTGACCTTCATGGTGCTGTGCTTGCATCTGATGCTTTTTTCCCCTTCAATGATTGTGTGCAGATCGCGCATGCGGAAGGCATTGATGCATTCATTCAGCCCGGAGGCTCCATCCGCGATAAAGACTCCATTGAATACTGCGTTCAAAATAAATTAGCTATGGTAATAACAGGAAGGAGGCATTTTAAGCATTAGTAAGTTGGAGCACCCGATTCTGTTTTAATATCATTTATTGACTCAGAACGCTGATCTCACAACTTATTTTTCAATCCCAATAAACTTCTTCCTTCAAAAAAATTTCATACACTTCTCTCCATCCCGCAAACATCGGGTCAGTGCCTAGGAAATGGTTGTGCCAGATGGTGATCATCAGGCCATTCACTTTTTTTATAGCATTATAATAATCCAATAGCTCAGTCATTGTCTGTTGTGCAGTGCATTTTTGTTCATAAAAAGAATTGGCATCCATAAAGCAAAAAGGGAATAGCTGCAGTTTGGTTTGTTGTTCTTTTTTCAGATCGTACCAAAAAAAAGAAGAGGCAACCGAAGCCCTGAATCCATTGACGCTGCCATACCCCATAGAATATTCTTTTTCAACCCCGGCATTTATCAATCGCCTATAGGTTTCTGGCAAATTGAACCTGATATAATGTTGCCTGCTATGGACTATCTTTTTATCAGCAATATATTCAAGCCACTCAATTTCTTCTTTTAGTAAAAGTTCATCATCACCGCTTTGCCATGAAGGATGAATGCCAATCGTGTACCCTCTTGCATGGTATTGGATCAAATCCTGCAAAGCTGTCTCCTTTGGAGAAATATTCTTATCATATCCTTTTTGCTCTTTGGCAACAAGGAAAAAATAATATGGCTTTACCCTGCAATACAAATGCAGGGAATCAAGCCATTCATAAGCATCATAAGGATCCTTTTGCTTTTTGCGCAACACATTCAATCTTTCTTTCAAAGATTTCCAGTCGCACGCGCCCATTGACTTCACTAAGCCACCTGCATTTCTCCGCCATCCCTTATACAAATAAGAATATGCCACGTCAATATCATAAGTTGGGATGAATTTAAAGGAGCTTCTTCTAAAAATAATATCCGGGAATTTCTTCTTTAAAGCCTGCTTTAATTCCTGCAACCAGATATTGATAAGAGGCTGATGCAGAAAGTTTTCTTTATAAGCAAGAGAGTTCGTATAAGCATATCTGCCGTATTCATCTTTTACATGCGGCAGATATTCTTCATAACGGCTGAGCAGGTAAAAACAGGCAGCGAAAATATCAAAAGAACAATCTCCCCGTGTTTGAAAAAATGCTTTGTGATAGTTCAATTCAAAGCAATGGACGGGTTGTTGCTTTATGTCATTTTCAAAAAGCAATGAAACTGGTTTGATGTAAAACTCATCTTCGGAAAACTCTCCGTCAGAGTAATTCAACTTCGGGTCACTACTTTGCAGGTAAGCTTCTTTGTTGTCTGTAATAACAACAGGTTCGTCAAACAATTCTTTGCTAATGAAAGCAACGATATATTGCAACCGCGCAGTGATGTGTGAGCTATATAAAACCATGCTATTGTTAAAATGAAAACGCCGGCTTAATAAAACCGGCATGAAAAATTACTTAAGATAATTTATATCAGGGGTGCTTTTCTTTCCACAGTTCATTAAATGTTTTTTCGGAGAAATCAAGGTCTGCACGGTGAGCAGTCCACCCTTTGAAAACTTTGTTCACCATCCAGTTTTTCATTTTGCGGTTGCCCATGTTCATCATGCTGCGGTGCAGGCTTGATTGCTTCCACACTTTCCATGCAATCTTTTCGCCCCAGGCTGCATTACCTTCTTCTACTGCTTCATGCCGGTTCTCCAAAAGCAATTCATGCAAATTTATTTTCACTGCACACACCTCAGTACAATTGCCGCATAAAGAGGATGCATAGCTAAGATGTTTCCAGTCATCCATATTCTTTAAATTCGGCGTAATCACAGCACCAATCGGGCCGCTATATGTTGTTTCATAACTATGGCCACCGATGTTTTTATAAACCGGGCACGCGTTCAGGCAAGCACCGCAACGAATACAATACAAGCTCTCTCTCGATTTTGCATTCGCCAGTATGTTCGTTCTTCCATTGTCTAATAATATCACATACATTTCTTCAGGGCCGTCTGTTTCATTTGCCTGTTTCGGGCCAGCCACAATGGTATTGTACACCGTTAACTGCTGTCCCGTTCCATAAGTTGCCAGCAAAGGCCAGAACAAGCTAAGGTCAGTAATCGTTGGGAGTACTTTTTCAATGCCTGTGATCACAATATGAGTTTTTGGGAAAGCGCAGCTCAAACGCGCATTACCTTCATTTTCCGTAACAGCAATGGCGCCGGCATCTGCAATGATAAAATTAGCGCCGGTGATCCCGATCTCTGCCTGAGTATATTTCTCCCTTAGTTTTTCTCTTGCCACCAAAGTGAGTTCTTCGGGGGTCAGAGAGAGTGATGTGTTTAGTTTTTCATGAAAAAGTTTTGCCACATCTTCCTTGCTTTTGTGCATAGCGGGTGTTACGATATGATATGGCGGTTCGCCATCCAATTGCTGGATGTATTCGCCTAAATCAGTCTCTACGCTTTCGATATGATTCGCTTCTAAAAAATCATTCAGTTTTATTTCTTCAGTCACCATGCTCTTGCTCTTCACGATCGTTTTGCAATTCTTGTCTTTACAAATTTCAAGAATAGCTTCAAGCGCCTGTTTCGCATCTTCGGCCCAGATTACTTTGCCGCCACGCTGGGTAAAAGCTCCTTCAAAATCTTCAAGCTGTTTATCCAATGTTTCAATCGCTTTCCATTTAATATTCTTTGCACGCTCACGTGCAAGCCCCACATCACTGAATTGCTGTTTGCCAAAAGGCACTACAGCATTGTATTTGCCAATGTTGAAATTAATTTTGCGACGGTGATCCATATCACTGGCTTTCACGGTGCTTTTTGCAATAAATGATCCGGCAGTATCTGTCATTTGTTAGAATTAAGTTGAAGAAGGGTTTGCATATTCTTTTGCAATTTGCTCCAGCACTGCATAAAAATTTTCCCCGTATTTTCTGATCAGCGCGTCTTTCAAAAAAACGTAAACAGGCAGTTTTAATTTTTTGCCAAGCGCACAACCAGGGTTGCACATCGTTTCACGCGGTTCATAATTCACCAGTTCGTGCTCTTTTGTTGTTTTTGTTTTAATAGGATACAGGTGGCAACTGATAGGCTTCTTCCATGTTGTTTTGCCATCAAGATAAGCCTGCTCAATGCCACATTTGATGATGCCATTTTTGTCTTTTGATCCGTAAGCGCACAATTTGCCTTCAATTGTGGGTGTTACCCAGCCAAACTCTCTGTCATAGGTATACCTTCCGTTCTTTTCAATTTCTTTTATGCCAGCAGGCGTGAGATAGGGCTTAACGCTTTCATACACTTCATTGACACTGTCCAGTTCGCCGCGTTCCAATGGAGCCCCGGCGTCACCATCTTCACAACATCCGCCCCTGCATTTATTAAGGTCACACAAAAACTGCTTTTCAATCACGTCATCGCTGACCAGAATATTATCAATTGCTATCAAAATAAAATGTTTTAAAAAAATAAAGTTAACTCAATAATGTATGTCTCAAAGAAATGCAGTGCTACTTTCCCGCTTTCATTCTTTCTGACTATTTCTCGCTTTTCCATTGCAGCGTGTTGATCAAATGCATCATATCCACTTGCAGAAACTGGTTCACAATCCCAAGAGAATCTGCATTGGGAGCGGTATCGAAATACAAAGCGCCCCGCAAAAAATGCTTCACGGAATCACTCACAAAAAATTGTTTGGCTGTTGCTGCATTTCCTCCTACATTGAAAAAAATGCCAGTCACTCCCAGAGGCGTTTTTAAAATAGAATCTTCAATAGATGTTGCCTTATAGCTGTGCTTGAAAGTCATTTTATAAGCATCATCTTTTAGCTTATCGAAAGTATTTGCCCCAATTTCTTTATAGCTTATATAAATACGCGCATTGAACTGCGGAAAATCTATATTGATCCAATATGGGTTCTCAGGTCTCGATTCAAAGAAAGAAGTGTCCTGCACGATATTGGCATAAACCGGATACTCAAACGAATAGGGATAGCCCTGCTTATTAAACTGCTGATACTGGTGCTGTGGAAAATCAATTTTAAAATATCCCTGCGGCTTGGGCGTAAAGGTGCTGTTGCAGGAGATAAAAGAATAAGAAATGAGAAACAAGAAACAACAAATGAGAAAATAAGACTTTTTATCAGGCACTTAAAATAATTTCGTTTTATTAAATATCAACTCTGAACTTTCACAAGCACTTTTACTTTTTTAATGCGGCTTTGTTCCGCCTCAACAATGGTAAATTCAAAATCACCACAGGGAATGACATCCCCGGCTTTGGGAATCTCGCCCGCAAGCTCCAGAATAAGGCCTGCAAGCGAATCACCTTCTCCCTTAACCGAATCAAAAGTATCAAAAGGAAGGTGCATCGTTTTGCAAACATCCGGGATCATTGTCCTGCCCTCAAAAATATATGATCCATCCTCCGCCTGTTTATTCACACTTTCTTCTTCATCAAACTCATCTTTAATATCTCCGATAATTTCTTCCAATATATCTTCTAATGTCACTATTCCACTGGTTCCGCCAAATTCATCTACTACGATAGCAAAATGGATGCGCTTGCTCTGAAATTCTTTGAGCAGGTCTTCAATCATTTTATTTTCATGAACAAAATACGGAGGCCTCAACTGTGTGTGCCAGTCAAAGTCTGCAGGTTCATTGAGGTGAGGCATCAAATCCTTTGTGTGTACCATGCCCGCTATTTCGTCAAGGCTTTTTTTGTAAACAGGAAGGCGGGAATAATGAAGCTCTTCAATTTTTGCTTTCAGGGCTTCAAAAGAAAGATAGTAGTCAATGCCGTGCACGTCAAGCCTGGTTTTCATCACCTGCTTTACAGTGATGTTGCCAAATTTAATAATGCCTTTCAATATGTTTTTCTCTTCTTCAGTTGCATCTTTATCTGTTGAGAGATCAATGGCATGATCAAGTTCTTCCAGGTTATATGCAGCCGTCTTTTTGTTGCCGAAAATGCGCTCAATACTTTCCGATTGATTCGTCATCCAGTTGCTCATTTTCTTAAAGAGTAGGTAAATGACTTCCACTATGCCCGAAGTATAGTAAGCAAACTGCAGGTTGTTTTGAGAAGCCCATACTTTGGGCATTACCTCTCCAAATAATAATATCATAAAGCTTACGATGATCACCTTAATCAATAGCTCGAAAAACCAAAAATTCTGTTTCAGCAAAACCAATTGGTCAATCATGAAATTGGAAAGGATGATGATAGCTATATTGACAAAAATATTTGCGATCAATAATGAACCAAGCAAAATCTTTGGCTCCTCAAGCAGCGTTGCGATGCGCTTCCACGATATGTCCTGCTTGGTTTTTAATATGTTGATGTCTTTGTTCGTGAGCGAGAAAAAAGCAATCTGTGAGCCAGAAACAATAAAAGAGACAATCAGCAAAAAAAGAATGATTATTGCCAGAATAGAACTAGCCTGCGGGTTAAGATACAGAAGGACAAAATTCAGGCGATCAACAAAAAAAATATTGCTTATGTTCTCCAAATCAATTGGCTTTCGTTAACAATAACATCAGTAATTACAAACAGGCAGGCTTTGTAAAGTTTGCCTGCCTGTTCCATTGCTTGAGCAAATTTAGCAAATTGTTTCTCTTAAAAAGGTAAATCTTCGGAATGTTCGCTTATCGGAGGTATCTCGCTATTCCCTGCGGCATCGCCTCCTTCATGCGAAGGATGAGTGTGGTTGATCCCATCAGAGCGTTTATCCAGCATGATCAGATTATCACCCACTACCTCAGTCGCAAATTTCTTGTTGCCTTCTTTGTCTTCCCAGGATCTTGTCCTTAATCTGCCTTCTATATAAACCAGGCTGCCTTTATGCAAATATTTTTGGGCAAGCTCCGCTAGGCCGCGCCACAAAACAACAGTATGCCATTCAGTTTGAGAAATGAGCTTGCCAGCTCTGTCCTTGAATGTTTCGGTGGTTGCAAGGGAAAATTTAGCAACTCCGATATTTCCTTCGAGATGTTGTATATCCGGGTCCTTTCCTAAATTGCCAATTAGCATCACCCTGTTTACGCCTCTCATATAACTGAAGTTTGATGTTTTAAAAATGCCCGCCATAAGAACATCTTAAAGTTAAATTTTTTCGACCAAAAAGAAAAAGAATATTGTCAGCCTGCTTCAAAACAAACTTTGTGCAGAGGAAGCCCGCTTCAGATAAGCAGTAATGGATTTGGGGAAAGGGAATTTGATCATATCCTTTTTCTTGACGAGAATGTGTCTGCTAAAAGTTGAAAGCGGTTCGTTTATACCGATGCAAATAAATTGAACATGGATCGTTTGATGCGTGAGCTGTTGTACGAAGATTTCTGAAATGCTTTCTATTGCAATTTTTTGTTTCCCGAAAACTGCGTTAAAGAAATCTGTACGCAGAATATCCTCTTGGTAAAGCGGATGTGCTGATTCATACAAAACGAATTCGTATAAATTCTGCCAGATATCTTTTTCTGTCCTTTGGTGAATATAAACACATCCATTCAACTCAATGATGAAGTAATAAAACCAGCGGCTCTTTTTCTGAATCCGTTTTGCTTTTACAGGAAGCGCATCCACCAGATGATGTTTATATGCCTGACAATCTCTTTTCTGCGGGCATTCTGTGCAAAATGGGTTTTGAGGTTTGCACACTACCGCGCCAAAATCCATAATCGCCTGGTTAAAAATTCCGGCTCGCTTTTTATCAAGCAACGCATTCGCCAATTCCGTGTACAGTTTTTTACCTTCTGCAGTATCAACGGGTGTGTTGATACCGAAATATCTTGACAAGACTCTTTCAACATTCCCGTCAACCACTGCATAAGGAAGGTTGAACGCGAAAGAGGCAATCGCAGATGCCGTGTAAGGCCCAATACCTTTAAGGCTTTTTATTTCTTCGTAATCCTCCGGGAATTTTCCTTTGTATTCCTTTGAGATTTTTTTTGCTGTTTCTATCAGGTTTTTGCAACGGGTATAATAGCCAAGCCCTTCCCACAATTTGAAAATTTTTTTTTGCGGCGCTTTGGCAAGCATGTGAACGGAAGGAAAAGTCTTAATGAAATGTTCATAGTATGCTTTGCCCTGCTCTACCCTTGTTTGCTGCAGGATGATTTCACTGAGCCATATTTTATAAGGATCTTTCTCGCCCTTCCAGGGCATACTCCTGGTGTTTTTCTTTTTATTCCATTGCAACAGTTTTCTGCTAAAATCAGCTATCATTTATATCATTTAAAATACCGACACTAAATTTTGTTATTGAAAAATTTAAAGAATTTTTTTAGCTTTATACTCATAATCAACATTTTGCGTTATTAATAAGCATCTTTCCCATACTTGCCATTTTCTCTTGAAAGCAATTTCGTAAAGAGGATTGTATTTTGGGGATTTTGTTATATATTTAAAATCAGAAACTTATAAAAAAACACTCCAATGCGAAAAGCCGACCTGGTAAATCAAATTTCTGAAAAAACAGGCATACCAAAAGTTGATGTGCTGGTATCCCTGGAAACAATGTTCAAAGAAGTAAAAGATACGCTGTCCTCCGGAGAAAATATCTACATCCGCGGTTTTGGAAGCTTCATTACTAAAAAACGAGCCGCCAAAATCGGAAGGAACATCAAAAAAAATGTCGCTGTCCATATTCCCGAACATTATATCCCTGCATTCAAGCCTGCAAAAGAATTTGTAGCAGAAGTAAAAAAGCTCCAATCTGTCAAAGAAGATCACATAAACCCCGATGAAGAAGTGTAATTTTGCTGCCCTAACAAAGATGATGTGAAAAAACAGCAATTCATTTTAGCTTCAGTTGGAATCTTATTATTGATCATTCTGTATTTTTTTGGGCAGACAATCCCTCCGGTGAAAAAGAACAGCATGCCTATAGGCGGGAATCTGTCAGATTCTGTCAGATCTATTGATATACAGGCGATATTGCAAGCCTCAAAGTCAAAACTTAAGCCTGATCAGGTATCTTATGTTAATAGGCTCGAAAACGCAGTTGTTCGCGGTGATGTAAAAGATCAGCAATTAAAAGCATATCGGCAATTATCTTCTTTTTGGAAAGATTCGGTAAGCAACGGCTTCCTGCCTTTTGCCTATTATATTTCCCAAATAGCTAAATTGGAAAATTCTGAAAAAAGCCTCACCTTTGCAGCCCAATTATTTTTAGAGAACCTTCGTATCATTGATGACAAGGCTTTAAAAAGCTGGATGGCAAATCAGGCAAAAGACTTATTTGAAAAGGCGCTGCAAATTAATCCTGATAATGATTCATCGAAAATTGGTTTGGGAGCTTGCTATATTTTTGGCAGCGATGCATCCAATCCGCAGGAGGTGATGCAGGGGATACAAAAAATATTGGAAGTAGCGCGAAGGGATACCACCAATATGTACGCTCAGTTTATGCTGGGGTTGGGCGGAGCGGTTTCGGGCCAATTGGATAAGGCGGCTGAGCGCCTGAAAAAAGTAGTGCAACACCAGCCTGATAACCTGGAAGCAATGATGAAGCTTGCTGAGATAAACGAACAGTTGGGAAATAAGGAGGAAGCAATTAAGTGGTATGGCGAAAGCAAAAAATTGATTGCTGATCCCGAAGTGATAAAAGAAATCAATTTGCGCATCAAGTCATTGCAATAAAACCTTATTAAGATATTGAACTGAATTTTATTTATTAACTAAAAAGAAATTACTGTATGCCGTGTGGTAAGAAACGCAAGCGCCATAAGATCGCAACGCACAAGCGTAAAAAGAGATTGAGAAAGAACCGTCATAAGAAGAAAAACAAATAATTCTTCATGTCCCGCGCATGCGGGATTTTCTTCCCGGCGCTGAATCCTTTGCTTATTGTTATCGTTCCCACGATTGCTTGAAAGACGATAACAATAAACAAAACTTCTTCAGCCATTTTCCTTTTAGTGAGGTATTGATTCAGTTGGTAAATTTTAAAGATTGAACAAGGAACTGATAATAAATGCAGCCCCGCAGGGCGTTGAAATTGCCCTGCTTGAGGATAAAAAGCTGGTGGAATTGCACCATGAAAAAGCTGATGCCAGTTTTGCAGTGGGCGATTTATATCTCGGCAAAGTAAAAAAACTGATCCCGGGGCTGAACGCTGCCTTCGTGGATGTTGGCTTCGAAAAAGATGCATTTCTTCACTACACAGATCTGAGCCCTTACGTGAGATCTTTGCTGAAGTTCACTACTCAGGCAATTCATGATTCCGCAGCAACTAACTTCGATTTCGGCACTTTTCAGGTTGAACCGGAGATTATCAAGACTGGCAAGATCAATGAGGTTCTCAGCGGCAAGCCAAACATTTTAGTGCAGATTCTTAAAGAGCCCATAGCTGCAAAAGGCCCTCGGTTGAGCTGCGAAATTTCTCTCCCCGGAAGATTTGTGGTAATCACTCCTTTCAACGACATCGTAGCTGTTTCAAGAAAAATCCATTCATCGGACGAACGCAAGCGTCTGCAGAAAATAGTGGAAGCCATCAAATCAAAAAATTTTGGCGTGATCGTAAGAACTGCAGCGGAAGGAAAGAACACAGCAGAGCTGCATGAAGATCTCACTGAGCTTGTTGCTACCTGGAAGTTGCTTCAAAATAATCTGAAGGGCGCTGTGGCTCCGGCAAAAATATTGAGTGAACAGACAAAAGCCACCAGTATGCTCCGCGATTTGTTGAATGAGGATTTCAATAAAATCGTAACGAACGATAAAAATATTTACAACGATACTAAAAATTACATCCAGAAGATAGCCCCCGATAAAGTGGATATCGTTTCTTACTTTCATAATGGCTCTCCCATCTTCGATCAGTTCGGTGTCACTAAACAGGTAAAAGCTGCTTTTGGAAAAACAGTCAACCTTCCAAGCGGGGCATACCTGATTGTTGAGCATACGGAGGCGCTCCATGTGATCGATGTGAACAGTGGCTATAAAAGCGTGAGCAATAATCAGGAACAAAATGCGCTTGAAACCAACCTGGAAGCTGCCGAAGAAATAGCAAGGCAATTGCGCCTGAGGGATCTTGGCGGCATTATCGTGGTTGATTTTATAGACATGAAAGTTCCTGACAATAAAAGGAAACTGATGGAAGCAATGGAATCTTTCATGCATACAGACCGCGCAAAGCATGCGGTGCTTCCCATTTCCAAATTCGGCCTCATGCAGATCACACGTCAGCGAATGAAGCCGGAGATCACCATTAACACACAGGAAGTCTGCCCCACTTGCAGCGGAACAGGAAAAATTTCTTCCGCATTGATATTGGAAGATGAGATTGAAAAGAACCTGAGTTACCTACTGAATCACCAGCACAAGAATCTGATTCTGGCTGTCCATCCTATCATGCATGCCTATCTTACTAAAGGTGGCATATTCCGTTCAAAACAGTGGAAATGGAGATGGAAATACAAGCAGCTCACCAAGATAAAGGCCAACACCAATTACCACCTCACTGAATTCCGGTTTTTCGACAAAGACGAAGAAGAGATCAAACTATAGGCAAACGCTGAATGGCTTATGAAAAATTTTCTTTGTAATAAAAAAACGGCCCTGCGGCCGTTTTAAATTTTAATGGAAAGTTTTTCGATTGTTTAACCAGCTATTCTTTTTGCAAAGTAAAAACATTCCCTGCATACGGAGCGCCACCATAATTCACATTCACAACGAGATTGATGACACCCGTACATGAAAACACAAAGCCCGTTGCACTCACCTGAGCTACAGTAGTGCCATAATCTCCTACAAATTGATTTGCGACTGTAGCAGCACCTGTTGCAGGATCAACATTAACTATCCATGGAACTCTGTTAACACCCCCATCAGGAACGCCCGGATATGCATAAAATGAAATAGAATTGGCGGTTGGCCCCGGGAATACGTTGATGGTATCGCCATTCTGAAAATCCTGCCAATCGCCGTCGAAAGTCACTTGATAAAGGCCTATAGAGCTTGCCTGGCTAAACGCACAAACTGCTGTTGCTTGCCATGAAAGAGCCATGTTATAACCTGGTAAAGAGTTATAATTACTGGGTGTATTACTTACAGAAAAATACCTGCCATCAACGGTGACCACTTCGTTTTGGAGCACATATTGCGTTCCAGGCTCTATAGTCTGGCTCACTTTCGCCAAAGCTGCACTGATTTCCGCAGTAGTCACAGACAATACCAGGCCATTGGTATAGGGAACATTTTTTACTAATACCCAAGAAGTAGTATCCAACGCGTTAGATCCTGTTGCAATGAAAATATTAATACTTGCCACAGCGGCGCCTTTGCTTCCAACTATGATAGAAACAGAAGCAGTCGGATCGCTGAAATTAAGGTTCTCGTTGATGATGGAATCAAGCGTGATGTATGAGCCCAGGGTCAGATCTTTGGCATCGCCGTTGATATTGCTTTTCCTGCATGAATTGATCAGAAATAAAGCAAAGACCACGCTTAGGGTTGTTATAATGATTTTTTTCATTGTATGATTATTTTAGTAAACAAAATTAGACGGGTTGTTATCCCAGAATACCGGGAAATAGGTAGTGGGCAAAATATTTTTCTGCACTGCATTCTTGTTGAAATTAACGTACCCATCCGGATAAAAAAATGATCTGAGGAACAAACCCGGGTCTGGCGTAACAGCAGGCTGCATATTGTTAGGCTTGCCTGTCCTGCGATAATTATTATAAGCCTCAAGGCCATTGCCCCAGGCGGCAAGATAATATTCCTTCATGATCACGTTCAATTGTGCATCCGTTCCTGTTGCATTTTGATAAATAGATTGAACGGTGTTAACGTAATTCTGCTGATTGGTCGGAGTAATGGTCTTGGTAGTATCGGTGGTTGGTATAGTGTAGCCTATGGTAGTGGCGAAGTTCGCAACCTTATTAAATGAGGCATTTACTCCTTGCAGCAGAAGCGCCTGAGGATCACCCGGCGTTGCGAGCGTTAAAGCTGCTTCAGCCTCTAAAAAATAAGTATAAGAAGACAACCATATGGGCAAGATGCCATTTCCGCCCGCACCCGATTCTGTGCTTGAGGTAGTGGTCGGGCCGCATTGTACGTTTTGATCATTATCAAAAGCTCCTCCCGCGGGATAAACGCCCCAGGTTGAGCGCAATGCACCATCTGGCCCGATTCCTTCGTTATTGCCATGGTCTCTTCCCCAGTAACCCTGTCCTACAATGCAATATGGGGTGGACGTGTAGCCGATATCCGTTGGATTAGGTGTTGCAGGGTAGTTAACAGGATAAGCTCTATAAAAACAGGCAAGCGCAAATTGGAGCGTTGTTTGATTTGAAACTCGTGGGTCTGAATAGTCCGTCGCATCATCTATCTGGCGGTAGACATAATATCTTATTCGTGGATCTACAATTGGCTTTTCCTGATAGAGGCACCACATAAAATAATTCCCTATATAGTCACCGGCACCGTTTGTAGTGCCGTAATTATTCACGTAATGCTCTGCCCGGCTGTCTGGTGCTGCATTGTGTTTAGAGTAGCCAAACTGGAAATCCTGAGCGCTGGAGGTAATCAGATCTCCCGCATTTATCAGGTTGGTAATCTTTGCAGCTACAGTATTATCAACTAATCTTGTTTGAACATATATCTTGAGTTGAAGGGTCTTTGCAAGCGTTGCCCAATTAGCTGCATTGCCTCCATAAAATTCGTCGTTGGCTGGTGTGGCCGAAGAGGCGACTCCAAGTTCGGCAATAGCGGTGTCAAGCAACACCACTGCAGAATCATAAACAGCAGCACCACTGTCAACGACAGGATTCGTGTTCAGGGTTCCCAAATCAGCTTGCGAATAAGGGATATTGCCAAATAAATCTACCATTGTCACCATGGTATAAGCTTTCAAAATCCTTGCAATCGCCGCATGTTCATACTCGCCTTTTTGCTCGGCAAGAGGAACCATGGTATTTGCCGTTAGAAATATAGAAGTGTAGGCTGTATTCCAGATACCGTCATAGCTTGTGGGGGCGAAAGCATTGTAATAGAGAGGGCCATACATCAATTCCTGCCTTACCAATCCATCGCTTAAATCTGATGCCTGCTGATAAAAACTGGCGAAGCTCAACTGAAGGTTATTCAGGTAAAGATCCACACTGGCTGCGCTTGGATTCGGCGTGCTGGGGTTGTTAAGCAAAGAGTTCAACTGATCGTTGAATTTATTGCAAGCGCCTAATCCGATAAATATTGTGAGTGTTGCTAAAAATATTAATTTCTTAAGTTTCATGTTAATTTTTTTTTAGTTTAGAATGAAACCTTCAGGCTGGCACCGATTCTGCGAGATGAAGGGCCTGCAAATAAGTCAATTCCTTTTTGATTCGTAACCCCAAGGCTGTTGCTTTCCGGGTCAAACCTTGTATATTTTGGAAAGTTAGGCGCCATGTACCACAGATTGGTACCGGAAATCGAAATGGAGGCCGATCCAAAAGGAGTATTTTTCAAAAAACGTGAAGGCAGCAAATATGCGATGGATGCCTCCCTAAGGCGGATAACAGTTGCATCCCATACATTCACCGATGCCGGGCCAAATCCATATGCATTGAAATAAATATTGTCAACACTTTGTTGCGTTGTATTGGGTGTGCCGTCCTGATTTACTGTATTTGGGATGATATAAGGCAGCGTCCTGTCAAAATCAGTATCCTTCGTGAGACCACGTGCAAGCAGCGTTCTTACTGTGTTTGACCAAACATCACCACCTTTGGTATAATCCCATTGCATCCTGAAAGAAAATGACTTATAGGAGAGCGTGCTAACTCCCGTTAGCTTATAGTCCGGATTGGGGTCTCCGATTTGCGCTATACCCGATGAACCAAGATAATATCCGTTCACATCCACAATTTTTTTACCTGTGCCATGATTTCCTGCTCCTGTATCAAGCTGCACATAAGTGCCCTCCAGAATGTTCAATGGCTTCCCGTTTACTGCAAATGTAGCAGGGCCGCCGCCATAGCCATTCGTTTGAATTTGCTTGATATCCGACGGCATGTTTTCAACTTTGTTCCTGTTTAAGGTAAATATCCCGTTTACCTCCCATTTCCAGTCTTTTGTGCGCACTATCACCAGACCCAAATTCATCTCTATTCCCTTGTTGTCCACCTCTCCCGCATTGATTGTGGTTGAAGTGTAGCCAGTAGAGCCATCCAATTGCCTGTTCAATATCTGGTTCTTTGCTGATCTTGAATATCCGGTCAGATCAAGATTAATTCTGTTGTCAAAGAATCTCCCTTCAATACCGGCTTCTACTTCCCTGAGCAATTCTGGCTTCAGGTTGGGGTTGGGCACCTGATTGGGGATAGAGGCGGTGTTAATCACATTCCCATTAGGGTCAATAAATGCATTTGTAGTAAGATTTAAAGAAGCCCTGGTATTGTAAGGAGTTGGGAAATGGGCACTTGTGCCGTACCCTAAACGGATTTTCAAGTAGTTCAAAGCACTACTATGTTTCAATGCCTCAATGGCAGAAGTTGGAATAAATGCTCCGGATATGCCCGGATAAAACAGCGTCCGGTTATTTTCTTCCAGCGTAGATACCCAATCATTGCGCCCATTCAGCGTCATGAACAAAAACTCCTTATACCCTAAAACAGCTTGCCCGTAAACTCCTGCGCGTATTTCTTCCACTTTATAATCCAGATCGGCTCCGCTCTCGCTCAATATGTCGTGAGATATGAAATTGCTATGGTCAAAAAGGCCAAAAACTATTTGCTGGGTACTTTTCAACCCGAACTGGCTATAGGTGTCGTGCCTGTCATCAAAACCCGCAACAGCACTTAAGCTTAAATTCTTTCCGAGATTCGAAACATAATTGAGGCTGAGATTATGATTCAGTACAGAATTAGTTGAACTCGTTGTGCGATATAATCCGTTCACATACCCCGGCCCGCCCGATTTGCCTCCTTTATTAACCTCAAGAGTCTGCAACTCGTTGTAGATATCGAGTCCAAACCGATAGTCAATGCTAAGGCCTTTCATGATATCATACCTTGCACCGATAGTGCCATAACCACGGTAAGTATTATCTGAAGACAAGGCATTTTGAGCTGTCCATCTCGGGTTCTCAATATCGTTTCCATTGCGATAATAAATACTTGATCCATCAACCGGGTTAGCATATGGCAAACCCATCAGGTTGATGCTGCGGGGCGTGAACATCAAATACCCAAAAACAGAGGTAACATCAGGGCCGCCGCCGCCGCCATTTGCCCCTACAACAGGTGTTTGAAAATCAGTGATCGCAAAATTCAGAACAGTATTTATAGTAAAATTATTTGATAGCTTGGCCGTGCCGCCCACACCAAAATTGTTCTTATAAACCCTGTTATTGGGAGTAAAGCCCTCATCATCTGTATAAGAATAATTAGCATTAAAAGTAGTATTCGCAGTGGAAGATGACAGATTAAAGGAAGTCGAGCTAAATATACCTGTCCTGAAAAAATCTTTCACATTATCAGGATATGCCTGATAAGGTTGTGTTTTACCTTGGTATTGTGGGTAAGCAGCCTGAAGAGCCGGTGAGTATCCAACCTGAAGAGGGGGATTGGTGAATTTAGCTCCCCAGTTGCTGAAAGCCGCAGAAGGCACCAGGTCAAAACCGCCGCCATAATCATTTTGATAATCCGGAAGGTTCGAAATAGTAGTTGCAAAAATTGACTGGGAACCTGTTATCTCAAATTTTTTATTTGTCTTGTGGCTGGCACCATTTTTTGTGGTTATCAAAATAACCCCATTCCTGCCAGCTTCCCCATATAGTGTCGCGGCACTCAGGCCTTTCAATACATTTACACTTTCAATATTGTTTGGGTCAAGATCCAGAAAGCGGCTCGAGTTAGATGTGCCATCTCCGTATTGGAAATCACCATTGAGCGAGTTGTTGCTTGCATCAAAAGGTACTCCATCCACTATAAAAAGCGGAGTGGACGCCCCACCTGTAATGCTACTGACTCCCCTGATGATAATATTGGTGCCGCTACCCGATATTCCACTTGAATTAAGAATATCCAGTCCCGCAACTTTGCCATTCAGGATGCGCCCTATATCTCCATCAGGCCTCTGTTCAAGATCTTTTTTGTCAATTGTTGTAATGGAATAACCAAGCGCCTTTCTGTCCCGCTTGATGCCCAATGCAGTTACAACAACTTCAGTCAATGCCGTGTTTGATTGTCTTAAAGCGATCCCGATCACGTCACGGTTTTTGACATTCACCTCTATTTTTTCAAATCCAATCCCACTGATTATTAATGCAGCGTTGGGGGGAACATTAATTTTGAATACGCCATCCGAGCCTGCGCTTGTACCTGTATTTGAGCCTTTAACTTTAATACTGGCCCCCGGAACAGGAGCCCCGTTGGCATCCGTAACCTTTCCGGTTACGGGTTTTGTTTGGGCTAAAACCCCAAAACTGGAAAGCAATAAAATACCTACCAGTAGGTTTTTAAATTTTCTCATGTGTAGTATAGTTTTGGTTAGAGACTTGTTAAAAATAACAAAAAAAATGACAGAATGCTGAATTCGCTGATAAATGGTGAAAAATATTTTTTTTAAGATGAAGATTACAGGCTATGCTTTCTTTTCAAAAAATTAAGGCCTTAATTTGCTCGTAGATTGAGCTAAATTACAAGTCCTTCTTTTTCGGGAGAAAGAAAATTAAATACATAGAGAAGGAAAAGAATCTTGGAATATTACTGGCAGATGACTTTTAATTTGATGCCAGTTGAAGAAAATTGTCAAGCGCAAAAGTTTTGGAAGTCGAAATAAAAAAAGTGAACGGTCATGAATACTTTATCACAGCGAATTATAATAATCCACAAGCTTTTTGATATCGTCCATTGACTTAAAAGAGATTTTATTCTTCTGCAGGAATGCATCTATTTGACTATTCTTATCGCTCATGTGAGCCAGCACATATTCTTTGTCTCTTTTTATTCTTTCCATATTATTCTTTACTAAAAAATAGTAATCCTCATACTGCCTGAACTCTTTACGAACCTCTCCGGAAAACGAATCCTTTTCTTCATAGACTGTTTTTCTCAATGACTTCAGGAATTTAATTTTTCCATCTGCCAGTATTTGATAAAAGCTTTTCTCGTTCTGATTGTCAATAGAAGGGAACCCGCATTGAAAAAGATAATTAAGAGGTGATTTGCCCGAGGAATCAAACAAAGTGATCTGCCTCACTGAGCCTGGTTGTATGACCCACTCTGTGTTATCGGGCTTCTTGAAATGCACTTGCTGATCTTTCAGATCAATACGAAATTGGATATCTTCAAATTTGGAATTGTTATCCGTGATGATGATTCCATATTTCCAGACATCCATAAAAAAAGGTGTGCCTGCTACATCGTTATAAGGATTTAGAAAAGGCTTGCCGTTAGCGTCAAACAATGCAAACTTATGGTTCACCAAATCATTATCAACACTTGCACTACTCTGGGCATAGATGATACTTGCAGGTAATAAGAAAAGTAAGACCCCTGCCAAAAGGACAAGGGTCTTACTAAGTTTATTTTCAACTAAACTGAACATATTCTAAAAATTAGGGTTAACTGTAGCCGCGCTACCAGTTCCCGGTGGATTCAATACAGATTCATCAGCAGGCACATCCCAATAATCAAGGAAATTATAATTAATAGTGGTATTGACATATAATTTGCCACTTTGTGTCAGAAAAGTGTTCCCATAAGAACCACCACCATTGCCAATATCATAAATCCAACCCCATCTTCTTGAATCGTAGAATGAAGTACCCCTGTAAACCAGAGCTACCCTTCTCTCTTTTATCAATTCAGTCAAAGCCTGAGCCTGTGTTAACCCTGTGCCAGATACAGCAGCAATGCCAGCACCCTGATATGTCCTCACAGCATCTACAAAAGCAAGGCCTGCATCAGTATTGCCAAGCATAATGTTTGCTTCCGCAAGCATTAGCGCATTTTCCTCATAGCTGCCTGCTATATAACATTCATAGCCAAGAGCAGATAAATTCCCATAAGAATAAACGCTGGAACTTATGTTGGGAAAAAGGCTTCTGTCTATCTGATTCCATCTCGTCGAAAAGTTGGGGTTGAAATAGCTAAACGCTGTATCACCGGCATTATCTAATATTTGGGGATATTGCACAAAATTATCAGTAAGCCTTTTATCACCTGTTTTAAAATTCTGGATAAACCGCTCAGTCACTTTAAAAGTAGTATTTGTGTTAGGGCCTGTTGACAATGCTGACACAGTACCACCCAACGGACTGAAAACGGCATTAGTGCTTGTTGCCACGCCACTAAATACCGCATCCCCATTTTGGATACCGTTACTAGCATAAGTAAGCACGGCATTCCAATCAGTGGAGGCCATTGGTGTGATGGTTGATTTGGTAATAGTGGAATTCAATACCCCGTTAACAAAAGGATTTAATTTATTCAGCAGAATATTACGTGCAAGCATAGTATTGATATTCCTTATCCATGCGGCTGATGATGGGATACCGCCATGAGGAGCAGACTGAAAAGCCGCAGGTATCATTGCGCCTAAAGCCGTATTGTAGTCAGAGGCAGTTGGCACGCCTGTTTGCAAAACACTTATTGCCTGCTGAAAATAATAATTGGAGCGGGCAATAAGTGAATCGTGTACCAGGTAATTATTACTTGACCCGCCATAATTGTCAATAATCAATCCTGAATAATACATAGTGCCGATAGATGCATAAGCATATCCTTTCCAGAAATAACACCAGGCTTTGACGGTATTCTGTTTTGTTGTAGCGTCTCCTGAAAATGGAATACCACCAACTAAATTGAGTATAGTGTTGCAGGCATTATTTAATGCATACATATTCATCCACTGATAATAAAGCACATTATCACCTGCTCCGGTATTAGCTCTTGTATTGTAAGACCTGATAAAAGGAATCTGGAGATTTGGGTTTTGAACCTGTGTTCCATCTTCTGTTGTAACCAATGCTGGAACAGAAATTACACTTATCTGTTGGTTGGCAGCATCGGCACCAACCATATCAGCATTCAATTCGGCATAGCCGTAAGGAAGTGAAAAATAACTGTTTCCTAACCAACCATCACCATTGACAAATCCATCAATGTAAGTAGATCCCTGGATAAAAGCATACATTCCAGTTTCATTATTAACATTACCAGAGATTGTGGGCGCATTGGGATCTCCAACTTGTAATTGCTTTTTGCATGCAGTTCCTGCAAGAATAATCGCAAAGGAAAGCATGTATATAAGTTTATTTTTGCTCATTGCATTAAATTTTTTGTTTTAGAATTAGAATCCTACGTTCAAACCAACCTGGTACGATTTGATATTGGGTATTGTACTGTTATCAACACCTCTGTCAAAAGCTGAATTAGCAGATGTTGACAGTGCTTCAGGATCAAATCCGGTATATTTCGTTACGGTCAGGATATTCCTGCCTGAAAATACCAATTGTACTTTTTTGAAATATGGTATTTTCGCTATCCTGAGAAGGTCAAATGCCAGTGCAATATTCCTTAATCTCAGGAACGAAGCACTTTCCCACCAATAATCCCTGGTGCCATCGTTATCCCCGCCATGCGTGCTACCCAATATGTTATAATAGGGGCTCGAATGATACGCTGTCCACGCTGCAGTTTGTCCATTTACAGTTACCGACTTATCAAAATCACCACTGATACCGTCTCTGGTCATCCATTCCTTTGTTTGGTTATACAAGTGGGATCCATACACCCAGTCGAACTGGAATGAGAGGGTAACAAATTTATAACTGATAGTATTTATAAATGACATGTTGAACTTAGGATTGGGGTCTCCTAAATAATACTTGTCAGGAGTGAACTGAATCTGCTTGGTCGCGGTATCGACAACTTTGCCGTTTTGTACTTGATAATCACCAAGTGTAGACGGGTCAACATAGGAGCTGCTGATATATTGCGTTTTGCCAGTTTGATCTGTTTGCGACAGGCTTGTAATTGTTTCGTGTCCGTAAATCTGACCAATAGTTTTACCCGGTGTCAATACAAGTGCAGAACTTCCCGCTGATGTAGTTAGAATAATATCATTCCCACCTTCTATAGTATTGATCTTTGATGTCTGATGGCCCCAATTGGTCGTAAAATCCCAATTCAAAGTCTTAGACCTATAAACTGGCAAATTTAATGAGAACTCATAGCCGTTGGCAGACATCGTTATTGCATTTGTTAACTGTCCAGTGAAACCTGACGAAAGTGGTACAGAAACTGTATAAATTACATTGGAACTGTTACGCTTCCAGTACGCAAATGAACCATTGATAGAAGAAAACCAATTGCCTCTGCTACCAGTTATAGAAAAATCTGTACCTACCTCAGTTTCTTTGGTCACTTCTACTTTTAATCCTGTATTATAAGGAGGTGTTTGAGGTAGGCTATACACTAAGGATGTTCCAATATCCTGTTGGCTTATTTGCGCATATCTTTGAAAAGCCCCTGGTTGGATGCCTGCCTCACCATAAGAAGCTTTTAATTTAAAATAATTGATTGCAGGCAAACTATTTTTCCAGAAGTCAAAAGAAGAAGGGGCAAAAAATCCATTTAGGTGAGGGAATGTGAAAGGGCTTGAGCCGCCCCCAAATGCTGATGACCAGTCGCTCCTGAAACCTCCTGCAACCCCTGCATAATCTCCATAATTAATTACCTGATCAACCAAAAACCCATAGGTAATAAAAGGTTCCACATAATCATCAGCAATGTGCTGATCATTCGTAGATAACACATTAATAGGAGGTGCAAATGGAAGACCATGAGCCCAGGTATCATATTCCAAATAATGATTTTTTCTATAATCAAATCCTATTTTAGTAGAAGTAGTGATAGGTAATTTGCTATGAAAGTCATTTTGGAAATCGGTCTTAATCGTGGCATTTGCTAAAAAATTCTGGAATGTGGTATTATACTGAAAGTTATCAATTTCGCCAGTGTTATCCGAGCCAAAATATCCTGCCCAGGATTGATAGAAATTTGAGTTTACATTATTTGACTGGTTAAGCCAGGTCCATCTGTCATTTTCATTGCGCCAGTTAATGCCATATTTAGCATCGAGCTCTACATATTTATTAATACTATAGTTGGCATCAAAACTCTGTATAACATCCACTTTATTGCCCAGCCCACTTGCATATTCCTGATAGTAGTAAGGGTTATAGGAGTTAACGCTCAGATAAGCCCCGCCCAGTACGTGGTTGGCATAAGTGCCGTCAGCCAGTTTAGCTTTCAGGTCAAGGAAAGGAGAAGTATTTAAGAAACCATAAATCGCTGTTACATTGCCCACGTTATTCCCATATCCATAGCCGACACCACCTGGTGCACCCAAGCCTGGGGTAATCGTGTTTTTTGTGTAAACTAACTGAGTTACAGATCTTATCCTAAAACCTTTGAATAGTTCAGTTCCTAAGTTTGCTGTGAGGTTGGTCCTGTCATAGTATCCGGCTTGCAGTACAGGAGTAACTGTATGATTATTGGAAACCTGGATATTGTAATCACTTTTATCAGAAGCACCTGATATGCTGAGAATATTATTCAAGGTGCTGCCATTCTGGAATACTTCCTTAAAATGATCATAATATTTTATGTTACCGTTATAAGGTGTATTATTTATATTTTGCGGAGCCCAAACACCAGCTCTCGCCGCTAATGGACTATAGCCATCCGTACCACCACCATACCTGTAAAAAATATTGTCCAGTGAGCCTACATTATCGTAAGTTAATTTGTTACCATTGTTATCAATAAGATTATTATTGGCATCCGTTAAATAGGGATTAAGCTCTGACTTATGAACATTGCCGTTATTGATGTAATTGTTCTGAGCCACACTGGTGGAAAAATTGATCGCAGCAGATCCCCTCTTTCCTTTTTTGGTGATTATCTGGATAACCCCATTTGCGCCCTGTGCGCCAAATTGTGCAGACGAAGCCGCACCTTTTACTACTTCAACTCTTTCAATATTACTTAAATCAAGAGAATTGATGTCTGTTGCACGAACTTCGATACCATCCACAAGGATAAGCGGTTTTGTTCCGCCCTGAACTGTATTGATACCTCTTAATACAATATTTACGGGATCGCCCGGATTACCGCTTATTGAAGAAATCTGAGCACCGGAAATTTTCCCAATTAATGCCTGATCGATTGAACCAGTGGGAGCGGACGGCAATTTATCAGCAGATATTAAGTCAACCGTAATGCCCAGCTTCCTTTTACTGGTAGCAGTACTTACACCAGTCACAACCACTTCATTCATTGACCTGGTATCCTGATTTAGCTGAATGGTAAGGCTGGATAAACCACCATACTTCACTTCTTTGTTTTCATAGCCAATTCCGCTGATAATCAGTAAAGCATTTTCAGGAATGGTTAATTTGAAAGACCCGTCTGCGCCGGCGCTCGTGCCTCCTTTAGCGCCTTTCACTTTAATAGTCGCTCCTGGTATCGGAGATCCTGTAGCATCCGTAACCTTTCCGGTTACTTCTCTCGTCTGGGCAAAAACCCCAAGACTGGTGAGCAATAAAATGCAAACCATAAGATTTTTAAATTTTCTCATGTGTAGTAGAGTTTTGGTTAGAAACTTGGTAAAAATAGCAATAAAATGATAAAATGCGCATTTTAATGACAAATGGCTAAATATAAACGCTGCGTGGAATTAAAAAATATAATATAATTAAAAAAATATATATATAATTGTCACTATTACTATTTCCTGATCAAAATATCATTGTACGGAGATAAATTATTTTAATTTATCATATGCAATTTTAAATTCATATAATCTTTCGAAAACTATGAAAACAATTGTTGGTAAATGCGGCATTTTTTATTCAATTGCTTTCTAAACCAATGATAGCCTTAGCATTGCTTAAGCTGCTCACTTGGCATAAATAATTCGGTAAAAAATTACAAATCAATGCTTTAGATGTTCAAAAAACGCTTGCTGGCCTTTGCTGTCTCTAGCAATAGTAATTTTAAAAGTTATTCACACCGCAAAAAAATAATTTTGTTATGTGGTGCTAATTTGTAATTTAGTGGAAGAATTTAATGGGTTAGTAAGTAAGGGGCCGGCGTCAAAGCTGGCCTTTTTACTTTTTGATTTTTGTTGCTCCGGATAAACAGCCTTCCATCATTAACATGATAAACTATTCATTCTATATCATCATGGTACATCAACTCAAAATTTTTTGAACTGCTTCTCTCAAATCCTCATGCTCCTTTCGTAATTTTCACCAGCATTTTTTTTTACGCTTCGCGTAACCAATAACTTTACCTTATGGCTAAAGTGAAGACAGCTTTTTTTTGCAGCAACTGCGGATATGAAAGTGCAAAGTGGTCCGGTAAATGCCCCTCATGTGAACAATGGAATACATTTGTTGAAGAAGTGATCACTAAAGACGACAAGCTTTCTGAAACAAGCTGGAAAAAATTTTCTGATGAAAAAAGAGAAACAAGAATTATTTCTATCAATGAAGTCATCAGCGAAGAAGAAAAAAGAGTGATCACCGCAGATGCAGAGCTGAACAGGGTTTTAGGCGGTGGCATTGTTGCAGGAAGCTTAGTGCTGATAGCAGGCGAGCCAGGTATAGGGAAGAGCACTTTATTTTTGCAAAATGGTTTGCTGCTTAACAAAATCATTGTTCTTTATATCAGCGGAGAAGAAAGCGAGCAACAAATAAAGATGCGTGCCGACAGGCTGAAAATTGAAAATGAAAATTTTTACCTCCTCACTGAAACATCCACTCAAATTATTTTTCAGGAAATAAAAAAGCTTCGTCCTCAGTTAGTGATTGTTGATTCAATTCAAACTTTGCAGTCTCCATATATTGAATCATCGCCAGGTAGTGTTTCACAAGTGCGCGAATGCGCAGCAGAATTTCAGCGCTTCGCAAAAGAAACAAACACACCGGTCTTTTTAATTGGCCACATCACCAAAGATGGAGCTATCGCAGGGCCAAAAATATTGGAACATATGGTTGACACAGTGCTCCAATTCGAAGGTGACAGGCATTACGCCTACCGCATCCTGAGAACTTTAAAGAACCGTTTTGGCAGCACCGACGAACTGGGCATTTATGAAATGACCAATGAGGGCATGAAAGGCATCGCCAACCCAAGCGATATACTCATCACGCAAAAAGAAGACCAGTTGAGCGGGATTGCTATCGCTGCTTCCATTGAAGGAATGAGACCTTTATTAATAGAAGTGCAGGCATTGGTAACTCAATCAGTTTATGGCACACCGCAAAGAACTGTCAGTGGCTTTGACTTACGGAGATTGCAATTATTATTAGCTGTCCTCGAAAAACGTGGAGGGTTTCATTTTGGGGTAAAAGATGTATTCCTGAATATTGCAGGAGGGCTGAAAGTAGAAGACCCTTCTATTGATCTGGCTGTTCTTTGCGCATTGCTCAGTTCATATGAAGATGTGCCACTGCCTCACCATGTTTGCTTTGCAGGCGAAGTTGGCCTGAGTGGCGAAATCCGTGCTGTGAACCGGATTGAGCAACGCATTGCGGAAGCCGAAAAATTAGGGTTCGAAAAAATCATTGTTTCGAAGTACAACCAAAAGGGATTAAAAAACCATAAATTCAATATTGAAGTGGTCAGCATGGGCAGAGTGGATGAAGTCTATCAGTTTCTGTTTTAAGTGGCAGGCAATAAGCATTAAGTAAAATGAATGAAGTAAAAAATATTGTTCATAGTTTCTCACACCTCTTCTTTCCCCACACCTGTGCAGGTTGCGGCAATGACCTGATTGCCCGCGAACAACTACTATGCCTTCAATGCGTCAGCAATCTTCCTGTTACCGGTTTCGAATCTCACCGGGAGAATCCTCTGGAAAAAATTTTCTGGGGAAGAGTTTCTATAAGTAAAGCGATGAGCCTTTTTTATTTTACCAAAGATTCAGTCATGCAAAACCTGTTGCATGAATTCAAATACAAAGGCAAAAAAGAAATCGGGTATTATTTTGGCAGAATGATGGGCAATGCCCTGATCAATTCTGAGCGATTCTATGATATTGATGCGCTTGTTCCATTGCCTTTATACGCATCCAAAGAAAAAAGAAGAGGTTATAATCAGTCAGCCATCATATGCAATGGCATGACTGAGATACTGAAAATACCTGTTCTCAACAATGCAGTGATCCGCACGGCTGCTACCGAAACTCAGACACATAAAAATCGCATTGAACGCTGGCAAAATATAGATGGCAAGTTTGAGTTAAAAGACCCTTCATCTCTAACGGGTAAGCATATCCTCCTTGTTGACGATGTGGTAACTACAGGCGCAACGACTGAAGCATGTGCTGCCGTATTATTGCAAGCCCCAAACACAAGGGTTAGCATCGCAACGCTCGCCAGCGCCTCTTTCTAATATTAAAGCATATCATCATAAATGCTTAGATACATACTATTCACTGGCATCTGCAAAATATATGTTATTCCCATCCCGGGAATTGGAATATGCTCAAGTATACCTGAACTATAGCTGAAGTATATTTAAAGCGTACCTGAAGTATGGCTACTGTATGGTAAAAGCGTACCTAATGTATGGCTGCAGTATAGTAAAAGCGTACATGACGTATAGTTAAGGCGTAATTATTATATGGATACCATATGAATAAGGCCTTAGCCAAGCAAGGATGGCTCATAAGTATCCCCCTGCCAGGCCATATTTTTTAGCACTTCGAGTATAGCGCCAATGCAACTTTAACAATAATATTTCGTTCATATCAATGTTATCAATTTATAGTCTATGTATTTTCGGGACAATGCATAAACCCTTACTGCTTATATCATCGCTTTTTGTTCTTTTCTGTTATTCCTGTAAGAAAGATTCTTTTATTACCAGCAGCGATGCATCCATAAGCTTCTCGGCAGACACTATTTACTTCGACACCGTCTTCGTTTCGACCGGATCCATTACCCAATCTGTAAAAATCGTAAATACGAACAATCAAAAATTATTGCTGAATGATGTAAAGTTGATGGGTGGTGGCAATTCTGTTTTCAAAATAAATATTGACGGCAACAGCACAACACAGGCAAACAATATTACGCTGGAGCCGAATGACAGCATATATATATTTATCTCGGTGCTCATTAACGTAAACAACACCAGTCTCGCATTTATTTTGCAGGACAGTATTCAGGTTTCATTCAACGGGAATCAGCGATATATTCAATTGCAGGCATATGGCCAGAACGCACATTTCTTGAATAATATAGAAATCAGCGCAAATACAAGCTGGCCGAATGATCTTCCCTATGTCATTCTTGGAAGCTTGCAAATTGATGCAAACGCTCAGTTGAACATACAAAAAGGATGCAAAATATATTTTCACGCCAATGCGCCATTGATTGTTAATGGCACTTTGAATGTACAAGGTGCTGACACTGCAAGGGTTTATTTTTTGAGCGACAGGCTTGATTATCCATATAGTACTTATCCCGGATCATGGCCAGGCATCTATTTTATGCAAAGCAGCCAGAACAATGTGCTGCAGTTTGCAGTAATCGAAAATGCCTATGAGGGGGTAATAGCAGAAAACTTATCAACAAACAACAATCCAAAACTAACATTGAATGATTGCATCATCAACAATATTTATGATGCAGGTATTATAGGGGCTCAAACAAATATTACTGCGCAAAACTGCCTGGTGAGCAATTGCGGCAGAAATATTGTGCTGGGTTATGGAGGCCTTTATGCTTTCACCAATTGCACAGTGGTTAGTTATACCAACAATTACATTTCCAATGCTTCTCCTGTACTCAATATCAGCAATGCTGACTCTACCGGAACCCAGACTGCTAATATGAATGCGAGCTTTATTAATTGCATCTTTTGGGGAGGGGGCGACACAGTGACTAATGAAGTAGTTGCATTTCAGCAAGGCGTCAGCACTTTCAATATCAATTTCTCCAACTGTTTATGGAAAGTTTCCAACGCTCCTGCAAATGTTAGCACTTCTAATGTGCTCAATGTAGACCCGATGTTCGACAGCGTGAACAACCAGAGCATGTACTACGATTTTCACCTGAAAACCGGCTCTCCGGCAATTGGCTCAGGCGTATACACAGGGATACCTTATGACCTTGATGGTAACCCAAGATCAGTTGGCAACGTTACCGACATTGGCTGTTACGAGAAACAACCATAGTAGTTGCAATACCTTAAATGCTGAATATCGAAATAGAAGCTGCCACCTCCGGCTTTGGACTCCCGGCTCTGGGCTTTCTAAATTCCCCATCCATCATTTTAATAAGGTTCAGAACTTTTTAGCCCGGATATTTGTAGAATAATAGTATTTACACTTCAACTAAAAATTTATATCTATGTTACGCTTAGCAATTCTTTCTATGCTGCTCATTGGCAGCATAAGCATTTATGATTTTAAAGTACCTGCCCTTGATGGCAATGGCACCATTGATCTATCCAAATACAAAGGCAAAAAAATTATGATTGTGAACACCGCTTCCAAATGCGGCAACACACCGCAATATGCCGATTTGGAAAAATTATATGAAAAGTATAAAGACAAATTGGTGATCATTGGTTTCCCGGCAAATAATTTTGGTAGCCAGGAGCCTGGCACAAACGGCGAGATACAGGAATTTTGCAAAAAAAATTACGGCGTATCATTTCCCATGGCTGAAAAAGTTTCTGTAAAAGGAGATGACATTCACCCCTTGTTCAAATATCTCGTTGCAGAAGCTAAGAAGAAAGGTTTTGATGACCCCATCAAATGGAACTTCACTAAATTTTTATTGGATGAAAACGGAAACCTTATTACGGTTATACACAACAGGGTTAGTGTCCTGAGCGAAGAAGTTACCAAGTATTTGAATTAGCAAATTTGACAATGGCTCAATGTGAAAATTGTTAAATGGCTCATGTTCTAAGGCATTTTCAAATTGAGCTATTGACCAATTTTCACATTATTTATATTTGCCGATGCCTTTCAAAAATGTCATAGCTCAAAGTGAAGTGAAACAGCACCTGATTGAACTGGTACAGCATAACCGGCTTAGCCACGCTTTGCTTTTTTTAGGCCCTGAAGGATGTGGCGCATTGCCCTTGGCGCTTGCATTCGCTCAATATGTTGTTTGCGAAAAAGTAAATGGCATGCAAAAGTCTTTGCCGCCAGAATCGCTGTTTGGTTTTGACGAACCACAAACTACAAACCACAAACCACAAACAATCTCAGATGCTTGCGGCATTTGTTCTTCCTGCACCAAAGCGCAGCAATTCATTCACCCGGATATCCATTTTTCTTATCCCGTCATTCCCAAAAAATCTGGTGACAAGCCCGTCAGCACAGATTACATTGCTGAATGGAGAGAATTTATTTCTCAATATTCTTATGGCAATGCATTTGACTGGTTGCAATTCATTGGAGCAGAAAATAAACAAGGCAACATCACAGCAAATGAGTGCAATGATATTATCAGAAAACTAAGCCTGAAAAGTTTTGAGAGTGGTTATAAAATACTCGTGATGTGGATGCCTGAATACCTCGGGAACGAAGGAAATAAGTTATTAAAATTGATTGAAGAGCCGCCACCTGATACTTTATTCATATTGGTTGCGGAAAATGAATCTTCCATTCTCCCCACCATTCTTTCAAGAACTCAACTGATTAAAATCCCTTTGCTCGATGTGAAAGATATCGAAGCAGGATTAACGGAGCGTGCTAAACTATCTCACGAAAAAGCAAGGCAGGTTGCATCCATCAGCGAAGGAAATTACAGGGAAGCCCTGCAGCTTTTGCAGCATGCAGAAGATGACTGGCAGGGATTATTAAGAGATTGGCTGAATGCAATTCTGAAAACAGGGCCTGCCGCGCAGGTCAAATGGATCGATGATATGAGCAAGCTTGGCAGGGAAAGGCAAAAACAATTCCTGCGCTATTTTAACCATTTATTGGAGCAGGCAATACGCCTTCGCATGATGGACGAGGAACAGTCGCGCATACCCGATAATGAAAAAGATTTTGCCATCCGCCTCAATAAGATTGCCGATATATCCCAGCAGCAAGCTATCATTGAAGAATTAGATAGGGCCACTTATTATATTGAAAGGAATGCACATGCAAAAATGCTGTTTCATGCGCTGACTATAAAACTGTACCACATAATCGCACATAAAACTGTTGCGGTTGTAAATTAAACCTGACAAATAGCTCAATGATTTGAATGGTATTTTGCATTGAGCCATTGGGTTATTTAGCCATTGTCACATTTGCATATTTAGTTACCTTCATTTTATGGTTAGATTTCATTGCCTGCAGCATGTCCCATTTGAAACGCCCGGCAATATTGAAACCTGGATAAAACAAAATGGTCATTCTATTTCCTTCACCTATTTTTTCAATAACGGGCACTTGCCGGCTTTTGAAGATTTCGATGTGCTCGTTATCATGGGCGGTCCAATGAGCGTACATGACGAAAAAGACCTTGACTGGCTGAAAAAAGAAAAAGAGTTTATCGCTAAAGTCATAACAGAGAAGAAAAAAATCCTGGGCATTTGCCTCGGTGCACAATTAATAGCTGAAGCACTTGGGAAGAAAGTGTTCAACAATAAAGACAAGGAAATCGGATTCATCCCCGTGCATTTTACCAAAAGTGCTTTGCAGAATGATTTATTCAAAGATTTTAGTGAATACGAAACGGTTTTTCACTGGCATGGCGAAACCTTTGATCTGCCTGATGGAGCAATCCTTATTGCATCCACTCAAGCTTGCATCAATCAGGCTTATTCAATTGGCGGTAATATCATCGGTATGCAATTTCATCTGGAAGTGACGCCTGAAATCGTAGAAGATATGATTAAGCACGAAGGGCATGAGTTAGTTCCCGCTTCATATATCCATTCTGCTGAAAAGATACGGAGCGAACTGGATTATCTCGAAAGGAATAAAACCATTTTGTTCAGCCTGCTGGATGGGTTTACTAATTGCTAATTGTCGAATCAGAAAGTCCATAAAGTCGGGAGGTCCGTTTAAATTCCCGACTTTAGGACAACCACACAACTATAAATTATGAGCTTGTCGACAATTATCGGTTCTCTTGGCGTCACACTTTTGCTGGTCGCTTTCTTTTTAAACCTGTTCAAATTCATTTCACAGGAAAGCAGTTTGTACATTCTACTCAATATCATTGGGGCCGGATTGTCCTGCTATGCCTCCGTGCTAATTAACTATATACCTTTTGTCATCCTGGAAGGAACCTGGTGCCTGGTGGCTGCTGCCGCATTTGTTAAAAAAATAGCAGGATCCTGAAAATAGCATATATAAGGGATTTCATGCTATATTTGTTAATGGCTTTGATTTGAGCCTGTGAAAAGAAGCAAACCCGGAACCGGCGATTGAAGAGCGAACATGCTGAGAAAAATTCTAGATTATTTTTAAGCGAGTTATTTTGCACAAACATATTTCATATTGTGGCTTTTATTTTTGTACCGCATCGGCGGAAAAAGTAATATGTCCAGCCACGGCCGATTGTTGCATTTGTGCAGCGCAGAACAGCGCTTAAATTATAGAATTTGCCGCCCCGCTTCGGCGGGCTAATAGAATTCCTCAGCCGGCTTCCGGAAATTTCTTCTTTTCCTATTAATTTCATTCGTAATTTTTATCTGGATATGGGATGTAGCAATTGTGGAACTGCCGATGGGAAGCCATCTGGCTGTAAGAGCAACGGAGGGTGCAGCACAGGAGGGTGCAACCGTATGAACGTACATGACTGGCTTTCGAACATGCCTTTTACTGACGATACTTGCCGGATCGTAGAGATCAGCTTTAACAATGGAAGCAGAAAAGATTTTTGCCGGAACACGACCACGCATATTTTTGAAAAAGGCGATATGGTGAGCATTGAAGGCGTCAGCGGTTTTGATGTAGGCATGATCACGCTTACGGGAGAAGCTGTACGGTTGCAAATGAAAAAGAAGGGTTATGAAGAAAATAATCCTGACATGAAAAAAGTCCTGCGCCGTGCAAGTGACCGCGACCTGGATTTGCTTGAGCAAAATAAAAAGCGCGAGCGGGACGTGTTAGTTAGAGCCCGGGCAATTGCTCGTCAGTTGAACCTGGATTTGAAGATGAGCGAAGTGGAGATTCAGGCAGATGGAAGGAAAGCCACATTCTTTTATATAGCCGATGACCGTGTTGATTTTCGTGAGCTTATTAAAATATATGCCGGCGAATTCAGAGTCAAAGTGGAGATGAAACAAATTGGTGCCCGCCAGGAAGCGGCCAAAGTGGGCGGCATCGGCAGTTGTGGCCGCGAGCTCTGCTGCAGCACATGGCTCACTGATTTCAAATCAGTGAACACGACAGCGGCGCGTTATCAGAACCTTTCTATCAACCAAACCAAACTGAGCGGCCAATGTGGTCGCCTGAAATGCTGTTTGAATTACGAACTCGACACTTATCTGGATGCATTGCAGAACTTCCCTGACAACACAGATACTTTGCAAGTTGCAAAAGGAAATGCGCTTCTTATTAAAAAAGATATCTTCAGAAGCTTGATGTGGTATGTACTGCCTGATAGCAACAAACAATATCCGATAACAATAGAGCGTGCAAAAAAAATAAGGCAACTGAATATGCAGGGTACTATCCCGGATGGCCTGGAACCTGTAGAAGTGAGCACAGGCAAGCCGAAAGAATCGGATGGTGGTTTTGTTGATTTAGTTGGCCAGATCAGCCTGAAGACTTTAGAAAAATCGGACAGGAAAAAAAGACAAGGACCTCCTGATAGAAGACATAATCAACCGCCTCCCCAACAAAGGAATAGAAGAAGGTGAGAATAAGAATTAACGAAGTAGTGCTGTGCGCTGTATTTACTTTTGATTCATTGTTTCTCATTATCCATTTATTATTTATGAGTGCGGGGTTTATATAAATAGAATCAAAAATCTTTCGTTAACTTTTACAAACCATCTTTTGTTTTAAAGATGGTTTGTTACTTTTAAGCATGTTCGCTGAATGAAAAAAATCATTATGAGAATGTTCTGGGTATTAGGATGTATACTGCTGCTATGGCTTGTACTAGCACAAAGCTGCATGACCATGCGCGAGCCTGATAATGATGCAAAGAAAAAATTTGAAAAAGACGGTGTATCATTAACTACAACAACAATCATTGTTGACGGGCATCACCTTCACTACGCAAAAACAGGAAATGATACTTTGCCCACACTGTTTTTTGTACACGGTACACCCGGCTCCTGGGATGCATTTGAAAATTATTTAAAAGACAAAGATTTGCTCCAGCGGTTTCGCATGGTGTCCATTGACAGACCCGGCTTTGGTTATAGCGACTATGGAACTCCTTATCACCTTGCGAAACAATCGGAAATAATAAGCCCGCTTTTTACTGTCCTCAATAATCATAAACCGATGTTCCTGGCAGGACATTCGCTCGGCGGGCCAATGGTTGTGAAGCTGGCCGCTGACAATCCAACCACATTCTCCGGAGTAGTGATCATTTCAGGCTCGATAGATCCCGCTGAGGAAAAGCCGGAAAAATGGCGGCCTGTTTTATATAAAACGCCGCTTACTTATTTTGTGCCGGGCGCCATGCGCCCCTCCAATGAAGAGCTTTGGTATTTGAAAAAAGACCTCGTTGACCTTAAAAATGATTTCCCGAAAATAACCTGTCCTGTTTATTTCATTCATGGTGCGATAGATACATGGGTGCCCCCGGGCAATGTAGAATATGGAAAAAAAATGCTGGTCAATTCCAGCCATGTTGAAGAAACGTTAATTCCCGGTGCTAACCATTTTATTCCATGGACAAAATTCAACGAAATAAAGCAGGTGTTGTTAAAATTGTATTGAAATGCCGTTCACAACAATCCCTATTATAAAATCGTTTTTATATTTTGTAACTTGCATATCCTAAAATTTTATACTTATGGCACTTTTTGAATCAGGTAATCCAACCCTTAGCGAGAAAATTTTCAACAGATCTCTTTCAGATGCCAATGAAGGCACAATGACCGTCAGAGGCTCTATAAAAAAATTTGGCTTCTTGCTCCTCATGGTAATTGTGGGGGCAGTTTATACCTGGAGGGAATTCACGCTGGGAAGGCCGGAAACGATGATGACATTAATGTGGGTCGGTTTAATTGGCGGCCTTATCAGCGGATTAATAATTAGCTTCAAGCCCGAACTGGCAAGATATTTATCCCCTGCATACGCCATTCTTGAAGGATTCATGTTAGGTGCAGTCTCTGTTATGGTAAATACTATGGTAGGGAAAAAGAATCCCGGCATCGTGATGCAGGCTGTAGGATTAACTTTTGCGGTTGCGCTTGTTATGTTCCTTCTTTATAATTTCCGTATCATCAAACCAACGGAAAAATTCAAGGCAGTCATTATGTCTTCTATCTTGGGCATTTTCCTGTTTTATATGGTAATGATGGTGCTTGGCTTTTTCCATGTGAACATCTCTTTCATGAGTTGGAATGATGCCAGCCCGCTTGGTATTGGCATTAATTTGTTCGTTGTTGCCATTGCCGCATTGAGCCTTATTTTAGATTTCGAAAGAATTGAAACAGGCGAGTCGATGGGCGCACCTAAATACATGGAGTGGTATGGTGCATTCGGGTTATTGGTTACCATGGTTTGGTTATATATTGAAATATTGAAATTATTGAGCCGTTTCGCAAGCAATAGAAATTAATAAAATACTTTTCTTAAAATATAAGTCCGGAGCAATAACTCCGGATTTTTTTTGCAAAAAAGTAGCCACAGATTCACAGAATAAACCCCTCTGCGGAAAACTCATGATAATTATAAAACTGTCTAATAATCAGAAATTAATCTGAGAATCTGTGGCATCTATTTTCTAAAGGATTAGCCGTTTTGTTTGTAAAGAACTCTCTCCAAAATTTAATATCAGCCCTACTTTGCATTTTGAAACAGCAAGATAGTTTATTACCTGTGCATAATGTTCTTCAATAATTCCGGCTTTTGCTTTTATCTCAACAATTACATTTTGAGCTATAACAAAATCTGCATAAAATTTATGTGGCAGGATAAAATCTTTATCCTGAACCAGATATTCTTTTTCTCTTTCGAAATGAATATTTCGCTTTTTCAATTCATATTCAAAAGCATCTTTGTAAACTATTTCCAAAAAACCTTTTCCAAGTATACTATGAATTTCCATGGCAATCGCTATTAGCGCATAAGTAACTTCTGCAAAAGGATAAGATTTAGGTTCCGTTACTATAAATTTAGCCACAGATTCACAGAACGTCTCAAACAATTAAGAATTAATCTGTGAATCTGTGGCTATTGTTTCTTAAAATATCCATCTAAACAATCTCACTATTTGTCTTATGATAATTAAACCGATAAATATTAAAGAAAGAAGTATAAATAAATTAATAAGTGCTGACGGAACTGCTACTCCAAGTAGAACCATTATTATTAAAAGAGCAAGGACCGATATAGGAACAAAAGCTAACAATAATAAATTCTGCCTCGACATTCGATAAAATTTCTGAAGTGGTTTTATTTGTAAGGATACCATCATCAGATATAAAAATATTGGAGTTATTGGCGGAATACCCAACATTGAAATCCATGTGCCTCCATACATTTTGCGCATCGGGCGTTTCAGCCTCAATGCAATCAGATACATGCTCGGCACAATGACCAATGTCATGAAGAATGCGAATGCAAGGCCGAATATAATCGTCCATGATAGAGGTTTCCAGAACACGGCGCTAAATCCACCGAAGAAAATATGCGGGTTCAGGTCGGAGAACAGCGTAACAAAATTCAGGTTCAACCCGATAGCAAGTGGTATCAATGCAAGTATGGCTGCCAATGCTGTGAGCAGAACGGGAATGATACGCGTTTTACCAGCTTGTATAACGGCTTCGCGTATGCGTAAACCACGGCTGTGGAGTTCGTCTGCAAATTCAATTACCAGGATCCCGTTCTTCACCACAATGCCTGCAAGGCCAACAATCCCCAATCCGGTCATGACCACCGATATCTCCATTTTAGAAACTCCAAAACCAATAAGCACGCCAATCACACTGAATATGATCTCGGTTAAAATAATCACCGATTTACTGATTGAATTGAATTGGAGAACCAGGATAAACAATATCAGCATCAAAGCAATAATCAATGCTTTAAACAGAAACGCCCCTGTTTCTGCCTGTTGCTTTCCTTCACCTGTTTGTGTGATAGTAACGCCAATATCTTTCCCTTTGAACGCATCAATGGCTTTTTTGATATCAGCATTCACTGCGGTTGGCGTATATCCCTGCGAAGTGAGCACGTTCGAATACAATGTAATCATGCGTTTCTGTGATTTCCGTTTAATGCTGCCATAAGTGCTCGTATAGTCCACAGTCACCAGATTGCTGATAGGGATATTTTTGAACCCACCCGTGGCAAGATCCCTGAAATACACTCTCATGTTCAGCAACTCTGCCAGATTATTTCTTTGCAATGAGTTATTGCGCAACTGGATTTTATACTCGTCTTTATTTTCTTTGATTTTTGAAACTTCTCTCCCAAACAATGCAGTCCTGATCTGCATTCCTATCTGCTGTGTTGAAATACCCTCAATCAACGCTCTTTGTCGGTTAACCGTCAACGTTATTTCAGGGTTTGTCAGATCCACATCCATCTTCAGTTCTTCAATTCCGGGGATCTGCAGTGAATCAAGATAATTTTTTAAAGCTACTCCTGTTTTTGTGAGGTCGTCAAAATTGTCGCTCGCTACTTCAATATTGATAGGCGGATCTGTTGGCGGCCCGCTCGCTTCCTGGTCAACGCTAATGGTCGCCCCGGGAATGCCCCGCATGGCAGCCCTTATCGAGTCGAGATATGGGCTTGTGGATCTACCATTGCGGTATTCAAACTCGACAAAAGAAACTTGCACACGGCCCAATTCCGGATGCGTGCTCCGGTCACCGCTGTTCGGGTCATTCGCTCCAATAGCCACATTCGATATCACACTTTCAACCAATGGGTTTCCTTTATCATGCAGTGGATCCATGTGAAGCACTTTATAAACCCTGTTTTCCAGATCATGCGTTATGGAGTCTGTGTAATCAACATTGGTGCCTACAGGTAATTTTAAGTAGACAAAAATAAAATTCGGATCGCCTTTTGGAAAGAACACGACCGGTACTTTGCGGGCACCGATAAATACGATGGAGAATACCAGTAACAGAAATGTGCTGAACAAAAGCCAGGCAGGCCTCCATCCCTTTAATGCCCAGCGGAGCAAATCTTCATAATGGCCCATGATCCATGGCAATGCCCTGTTCTGAAATGCATGTATCAGACCATCGAAAATGTATTTGTTCAGCACCATCAATATGGAGAAAAAAATAAGCAGGTTGCCAAAAAAAGGCTGATGTGCGATGTCCAGCAAAACGCCAGCACCTATAAAAATCCAAAACAATGGCTTTTTGAAAACATCCGACTTCTTTGATTTTTTTTCTGATTCGGGATGATTCATAAAATCCACTGCGAAAACCGGGTTCATGATGAATGCGACAATCAGGGAAGCACTTAACGTGAAAATCAGCATCGCAGGAAGATAGATCATGAACCTGCCTATAAGGCCAGGCCAGAACAATAAAGGAAAGAATGGCGCGAGTGTAGTAAGCGTTCCCGCAAGCACCGGAACAAATACTTCACCTGCCGCAATTTTTGCAGAAATCGTTGAACTCAATTTTCCCTGCCCCTGCATAAATATCCTGTGCGTGTTTTCAATTACCACAATGGCATCGTCCACAATGATTCCCAGCCCGAACAGCAAAGCAAACAGCACCATGAAGTTGAGCGTAACTGTTGACCCTATAATGAGGTTGGCGGCAGGTAAAAACACAAATGCTACAAACATGCTGAGAGGGACAGACAATGCAACAAAGAATGCGTTTGTAACTCCCATGAAAAACATCAGGATCAAAAGCACGAGTATAAAACCAATTACGATTGAATTGACCAGATCTTTGAAAGATGTTCTTGTGTTTGTGCTCTGATCACCCGTGATCACAATTTTCAAATCCTTTGGCAGCTCGTCGCCCATTTCTTTCACTACTTCTTTAACGCCATCCGAGGTTTCGATCAGATTTTCTCCACTCCGCTTGATGATATTTAAAGTGATCACATTTTTTGCCAGCAATCTCGCATAGCTTTCGCTTTGCTTCACGGTATCCTTTATCTCAGCAATATCTTTTAAATAAATGGGAGCACCCGATGTATTGCGCAGCACAACCTGGGCAATATCATTTGCCGTATGAAATTGCCCTTTTAATTGCAGTGTGCGTTTCATGTTACCCACTTCGATCAGGCCTCCGGTAATGTCAGTGTTTTCGCCGGCAACTGCATTGGCAATATCATTAAAAGTGACATTGGCACTTTGCATTTTGTAGTTGTCAACATTAATCTGAAATTCTCTTTCCGGTGCGCCTACTTCGTCCACACGATTGATTTGTGAAAGATCTTCCAGTTTGTCTTTGATATCATCAGCATATTTTTTTAAGCGCTGCATATCATAGTCACCGCTGACATTCACATACATGATCGGCTGATCTGAAAGGCTAACTTCCACAACATTTGGCTGGGTGGTAAGATCGTTAGGGAGATCCGTTTTTGCCTTATCAACGGCATCTTTCACTTTTTGTACGGCTACATCTGTCTGCACATCGGTTTCAAACTCGACGATGATAGCAGAATAATCCTGCACCGATGTGCTTGTGAGTTTATTAATCTTCGCGCCGGTTATGCCTTTGATTTGCTTTTCCAAAGGCCGTGTAACGAGGTTCTCGATATCTTTTGGTGAATTACCGACATAAGTTGTCTGCACATAAATAGTCGGTATTACAATATCCGGGAATTGTTCTTTCGGAGTGGTTGCAAAAATAAAAATGCCCCAGACAGATACAATAATCATCAGCAGATAAATGGCTGTTTTATTATTAACAGCCCAGCTCGTTATCACAAACTCTTTTACCTTACCTTTAAAATTTTCTAATGCGCTCATACAATCAGTTTAGTATTTTGTATTCATCTTCAGTAATGCGGTTTCGCATCTTTGCAGCTTAGACTTCTATTAAAGCTTGCACACTTTTTAATAAATACCCCATCATTCTATGCAAACAGTTTGACGGCTTGTCAATTTTTATTGTGCTGTAAGCGTTATAGGCTGGCCGTCATATAATCCCTGCACACCTTCTGTAATTATTACATCGCCTGCCTGCAAACCGCTTTTGACTTCAATCCTATCGCCATACAACTGCCCAATCTGTACCACTTTTTTGCGTGCGATCAACCTGTCTCTATCTTTTTCGGCAACAAGAACATATTTTCCTGTCAAATCATTCTGCACTGTGCTCACAGGCACTGTTAACGCATTTGCCGCTGAGTAGTCCTGAATCTGCACAAGCGCAATTTGATTGGGATGAAAATCTTTGTCATAAGGCATTTTTGCCTCTATATAAAAGCTGCGCGTGTTCTGGTCAATCAGCTTTCCAGCAACAGTCACTTTTAAGTCCAGGGTTTTATTATTGAGCTCAGGCAATACTACTTTTACATTCGTGCCTAATTTCACTTTGCTCAGATATGATTCCGGGACCTGCGCAACGGCTTTCAAATTTTGAGTGTTCACGATAAGTATTTGCGGGTTGGCCGTGCCCGGAATGTTGCCGGTAAACGCCTCGCCTACTCTGATGTTTACGGTATTAGCCACTCCTTCAATGTCGCTGTAAACAGACATAAACTTCAACTGTTCTTGCGCATTTTTCAAGTTCTCTTGTTGAGAATTATATTGGGCTTCCAGGTTTTCTGCATTCGTTTTTGCAGTGAGCACATCTACCTCAGTTCCTATTCCCTGGCTCCAAAGATTTTGTCTTCTTTTATATAATTCTTTATTAAGTTCCAATTGGGCTTTGGTTGCAGCCAGACTCTGCTCTGAAGCGCTTAGATTCTGCTTTGCGATCACATCATCTAATTTTAATAATAATTGACCTTTTTTCACATAGTCGCCTTGCTTGACAAAAATTTCTTTCACTATTCCTCCAGTCCCATTGCGAGGAGCAACGTATGCAACATTCAATGCATCGATCTTGCCCTGCAGGTCAATGTAGTGGGTAAAAGGAGCAGGCACCAGTGTTTCGACTGCAACTAATTTCGTTTTTTCTTTTTTTGCTTCAGAAGTATCCAGTTTTCCAATCTCATCTTCCAGCTTCTGGATATCTGTGTTCAATTTTGTCTGTTGTTGCTTTAGCTGCTCAAGCTGTGTTTTTTTTCCGGCAAGCGCGGGTTGGTTTTCATTGGAAGCACTTGCTCCGCACGAAGCCAAAAAAATAATTTCCGCTGCTGCCATTATGTTCATTATTCTTTTCATGATTAATATATTTGATCAGTTAGTTAATTAATATTTTAGTTTGCCAACCGCCTTTTGATAATCCACTTTTGCCAGCACTGCATCGTACAAGGCATTGATGTAATTTGTCTGCGCAGTGATCAGATCAGTTTGCACATTGGTGATATCTGTGTTCGAAGCGAGGCCTGACTCATATTTCTTTTTGGTTTGATTGTAAACAGATTCGGCAAGCACCATATTTTGCTTTTGAAAATCTACCGTCAGGATAGCCGTGCGGAATTTATTTTGCGCCTGCGCCACATCATTATCAATGGAAATCTTCAAATATTCTATCTGATTTTGCGTCTGCTGTAATTGCAACCTGGCTTTTTGCAGGTTGGCATCTTTTGCAAAGCCGCTGAAAATAGGGACATTCACGCTGAGCCCAGCATACGAAGTAGTAAACCAGGAGCCGCTTTTGCTAAAAACATCGTAAGTATTGCTATAGGCGTTTTTTTGATAAGCACCATTAATGCTTGCTGTTGGCAGATAACTGTATTTGTATTTCTTTACATTATATTCACCAAGTTTTTTTGAAATCTGCAAACCCTGATAGTCATTCCTGTTATCGTAGCTATAAGCAGTATCATCAAGCACTCCGCTTTTAAGATCTTCTTCAGTAAAATTATCTGTCAGGATCAGAGAATCCTTTAGTGGCATACCAAGCAAATATTTCAAACCCAGATATCCATTATCAATAGATGTTTGAGTGGATTGTTTCTGTGTTTGCAGGTTTGCCAATTGTACGGTGGATTTATCCACGTCTAATTTTTCCTGAAAGCCATTTTCATACAAAGCTTTTGTGTCGTTCAATAACTTTTGTGCCCTTAATATGTTCGCATCCAACTGTGCCATTTGTGTCTTGCTAACCACCAATTGGTAGTATACTTTATAGATATTGACACTGATACTTTCGCGAGTTATGTCAATTGCTTTCTGATAATAATCAATCGAAGCTTTTCTTGCCTGCAAACCCACAAAAACCTGCCCATCAAATATGGTCTGAGTTAATTGCAATCCTCCATTAGCATTATATTTTTGAAATAATGAAAACCCAAAAGTAGCCGGGCTTCCCGAAGGTAGTGCAATAGGATTACCACTGCCGTCCTTAACGCCATTTGCAACAAGAACACCATATATTGCCGGAGTGAGAAAGTCCTGAACAGGCTGAACAGGTATATTAAAATAATCGGTAGTTGCGCCTGTGGCGCTGATTGTTGGCAAAGCCCCTGCCGTAATGCTTTTGTTTGACTGCTCCTGAATCTTCAAGTCAAGCAAAGCATTTTTCACCTGCACATTGTGCTGATTAGAGTAATCAATACATTGCCGGATGGAAAATTGGTGCACTGCAGGTGCAATTTGCGAAGACGCGGACATAAAAATGTTCGCAAACAAAATAGTCAATATCATTTTTCCCATGTTACTCATACAATCCATGTTTATTTTTTTGGACATTTTTCTGCATATATTTTTCGATCATTTTTCTTCCTTTCACGGTTGCAACTCCATATAAAAATAAATACCCAATCTCATAGAGCACGTCATTTGCATGGTAGCGGTTGTGGGGAAAAATATCCTGATCAAATACCATGAATATTGATTCAATCCGGTGCTTACCTGCTACGTCTATATTTATTTCCGGCCTGTAAAGCTCTTCATCAACTCCACGCTGCAGATTTTCTTTGATAACTTTAAGGAAAAACTGATGCTTGTGATCCTTGAATTTTTTGTACGCCTTGGGATGATGTTTTTCCAGGTCGTACATAATCAGCGGGTTCATCCCTTTCAGCATTTCTTCGGTTTGCTGCATCGCCAGAAAAATCTCATGTACCGCATTTTCAGAATCGTTGCGAAAATGCAAGCATTCCTGTTCATTTCGTTTTATTTCCTGGCCAACTACCGCCTCCACTATCTGGTCTTTATCGGCATAAAACTGGTAAATGGTCTTTTTGCTGATGCCAAGCTGAGCTGCGATCTCATCCATGGTTATGGAACGGATGCCATAGCGCATGAATAGTTCGTTTGCCTTTTCAAGAATTCTTTCTTTCATATCCATTAGCGCTTTTATCAGGTACAAAACTATGGAAACTTTTTTTGTTACCAAAGTTTCCTTCAAGGAATTAAGGTTAAATTTACCTGTGGCATTTATTTTGGATAAATGGTAAAGGCCTTTCACAGTGTTTTCGTTAACATGTCAGATATTAATATATACCAAGCTCATGGTGAATGATTAAATTTGAGCAGTCAAATAATCGTTTATGAAATTCCGGCAATTCCTGCGCAAACTTTTCCAGTATTTTTTACAGGGGCTGATTATTCTTGCGCCTATTGCCATCACCATATTTGCAGTAACCTCTTTATTCAACTGGATTGATGGCATTTTGCCAAATCTCATTCACAGCTTATTCCCCAATTGGCTGGGTGTAGATGAGTCTGGATCTCCCAAACGTATACCCGGTTTGGGTTTTATTGTGGTAATTGTTATTGTGTTGCTCGTTGGTTACATATCGTCCTCTTTCATAGTCAGCCGCTTGGTGGAATTGTTCGACAAAATATTAGAGAAAACGCCTGGCATCAAAATTATTTACACAACAGTAAAAGATTTTTTTGAAGCTTTTGCAGGCAACAAGCGTAAATTTGATAAGGCTGTTTTGGTTAGCATAGAAGCTCCCGATGTTTGGAAAGTAGGTTTCATAACACAGGAAGAACTGAATGAATTTGGGCTGCAGGATTATGTCGCTGTGTATGTCCCACAATCGTATGCTTTTGCAGGCAATTTATATTTTGTCAAAAAAGAACGCGTGCGTGTTTTGTCAGATATCAGCTCATCTGATGCTATGAAGTTCGCCATATCCGGTGGGGTTACTGAAATTGATGAGGCCTGATCCGACTAGCAATAACCGTTGACTGATAAATTATTAAAACCTTTTTTATGAAAAAAATACTTCTTTGTCTGCTATTATTATTCTCAGCCCAAAAAATTTTTTGCTGGGGATTTTTCGCTCACAAAAAAATAAATTACTACGCTGTTTTTCTACTGCCACCTGAAATGATGGTTTTATTTAAACCAAATATTGATTTCCTGGGAGAGCATGCAGTTGACCCGGACAAAAGAAGATATGTCAGCAGCACCGAAGGTCCTCACCATTATATTGATATTGACCACTACGGAAAATATCCTTTCAGTGAATTGCCTCAGAAATGGGATGAAGCGGTAAAAAAATTTTCGGAGGACAGTTTGCGTGCATATGGCATTGTTCCATGGTGGGTAGAAATCATGCAGCAGCGATTAACAAAAGCATTTAAGGAAAAAGACCAATCGAAAATTTTACGCATGTCTGCAGAGATTGGCCACTACATTGCAGATGCCCATGTGCCGCTGCATGCAAGCATAAACCACAACGGGCAACTCAGCAACCAGCAAGGAATACATGGCTTCTGGGAATCTCGCATCCCTGAATTATTAGCAGATAAAGAATGGGATTTTTTTATTGGCAAAGCAACATATATTTCGAACATTCATGATTTTATTTGGAAAAGAGTTTTAGAAAGCGCAGCAGCTGCAGACACTGTTTTGAAATATGAAAAAGAATTGAGTGAGCGTTTTCCCGCAGATAAGAAATTTGCATTCGAAGAAAGAAATGGAGTTGTAGTAAAACAATATTCATCAGCTTATTCTATTGCGTACAATAAAAAAATAGATAACATGGTCGAGCGCAGGATGCGACAATCAGTTTATGCTGTTGCATGCTTTTGGTACACCGCATGGGTAAATGCTGGTCAACCTGACCTGAAAAACCTTACCATTAAAAATTTCAGCGATGCAGAACTGAAGGAATTTGACGAGTTGAACCAGCAATGGAGGAGCGCTTCGATCAAAGGACGGGAAGAATGAGTTTCGGGCTTGTACTTCTGAGCTTTTAGAGTTTATTACTTTTTGTGGCAATCACAGCCATTGAGCTCTTTAAACATTTTCGAACTGCAGAACAACAAACTACAAACCACAAACTGCAAGCAGTTTTCGTTATTTTTGCAGCCATGTCAACATTAAATTATACTAAAGTGATTCACAACTTCAATTCAGGCCCGAGTATTTTGCCAAAAGAAGTATTTGAGGAAGCCAGCCAGGCGATTATTGATTTCAACAACACTGGTTTATCGATTCTTGAATTAGGGCATCGTACCTCGTTATTCCAGGAAGTGATGGATGAAGCAATTGCCTCTGTCCAAGAATTGATGAAGCTGGATGATGAGCATGAAGTATTATTTCTCCACGGCGGGGCTTCGACTCAATTTTTTCAGGTGCCGATGAATTTGCTGAACGACAATGAGACAGCGGCTTATCTTGATTGCGGCACATGGGGCACCAAGGCAATCAAAGAAGCAAAATTATTTGGCAACGTGGATGTGCTTGCTTCATCAAAAGACAAAAACTACAGTTACATTCCGAAGAATTATTCCATCCCGGCAACGGCAAAATATTTTCATTACACAACAAATAACACGATTGAAGGCACACAGATGCATGCAATTCCGGAAACCAGTGTACCACTGGTCGCTGATATGAGTAGCGATATCCTCAGCACTGCAATTGATTTCAATCGCTTCAGCCTTATATATGCGGGCGCACAAAAAAACATCGGAGCTGCAGGAGTAAATTTAGTAATTGTAAAAAGAGATGTTCTTGGCAAAGTAAGCCGCCAGCTTCCCACCATGATGGATTACAGAAACCATATTGAGAACGGCTCAATGCTGAATACGCCACCCGTTTTCGCAGTGTATGTTTGCATGCTTACGCTCCGCTGGCTGAAACAACTGGGAGGCATAACCGAAATTGAGAAACGGAATGATGCAAAAGCGAATTTATTGTACCACACTTTAGACATCTTACCCATTTTCCGGCCAACCGTGGCTAAAGACGACCGGAGTAAAATGAATGTGGTTTTTGTAATTGATAACCCTGAGCTGGAAAGAGAATTCCTTGCAGAGTGTAAAGCAAATGGAATGGTTGGAATCAAAGGCCACCGCAGCGTGGGCGGTTTCCGGGCAAGCCTGTATAATGCACTGCCGTTAGAAAGCGTGCAGGCGCTCACGGATTTAATGAAAAACTTCTCAAACCGCCGCGGTTAATATAAAAAACCAACTTACCAGATAATGGCTATTATCAAACCTTTTAAAGCATTGCGCCCAAAACAGGAACTGGCTTCTAAAGTTGCATCACGCCCTTACGATGTCCTGAATTCTGAAGAAGCAAGGATTGAAGCTAACGGAAATGCATATTCTTTTTTGCATATTACCAAATCTGAAATTGATTTGCCTGCTGACATTGATTCTCATTCGCAACAGGTGTATGAAAAAGCAAAAGAAACCCTGAATATTTTTCAGCAGAAAGGCATTTTATTCAAAGAAGAAAAACCCAGCTATTACATTTATCAGCTCATCATGAATAGCAGAAGCCAAACTGGCCTGGTATGCGCAAGTTCTATTGATGATTATGAAAATGATGTCATCAAAAAGCATGAGCTGACGAGGCCTGATAAAGAGCTTGACCGCATCATGCATATAAAAGCAACCGGCGCTCAGACAGGCAATGTGTTTCTTACCTATAAAACAAATGAAAGACTTAATAAAGAAATCGAAGACTGGAAATCAAGCCATCACCCGGAATATGATTTTATTGCTGATGACGGTGTCCAGCATCTCATTTGGATAATCACTGATGATGAAACAAATAATCGCATCACTAACTATTTTGCAGAGACAGTTCCATATACCTACATAGCAGATGGCCATCATCGTGCAGCTTCTGCAGCAAAAGTGCGGCAGGCCTTGGGTAAGGGAGTAACAGAAGAAAGCAACTATTTCCTTACCACTTTATTCCCCGCAAACCAATTGCGCATCCTTGACTATAACCGTGTTGTGAAAGACCTGAATGGCATGAGCGAGCAGGAATTTTTGCACCGGCTACTGCACGATTTTTTAGTTGGCAAAGTAGATAGCGCTTTTTTGCCGGCCCAATTCCACGAGTTCGGCATGTACCTTAACGGAAATTGGTACACATTGATTGCGAGAGACGGCTCTTATGATAATGACCCGATTGGCGTACTGGATGTTTCTATCCTGCAAAAAAATGTGCTCGATAAAATTCTTGCAATAAAAGATGTGCGCACAGATAAACGCATCGACTTTGTCGGCGGCATCCGTGGACTAGAAGAATTGCAGAACCGCGTTGACAGCAGCGAGATGAAAGTCGCATTCAGCCTTTATCCGGTGAGCATGCAGCAATTAATTGACATAGCTGATACCGGCAACATCATGCCACCTAAAAGCACCTGGTTCGAGCCAAAATTAAGAGATGGCCTGCTGACTCATTTAATCTACTAAAGAATCTATCCAATAAACCTGGCAGTTTGCCAAAAACTTATCTTTAACTAAAAGCCTGTCCGCGGCTCAGTTCAAAATTTTATCTTTGACCATTATGAAAAGAATTTCTTTCTTTCTGTTTTTGCTATCCACTGCTCTTTTTTGTTACCCACAACAGCCTGATGCAAAAACTTTGGATGAGACAGCTAAAACTTTTATACGCCAGGGTGATTACACCAATGCTATTGTAGTATACAACCGCGCATTGCAGCAGGAACCTCAAAATATTGAATTGCTGAAGGGTCTTGCATTCACCTATTACTTGCAAAGAGATTTTGAAAAAGCATTAAAGGTAGCTAAGCCATTACCAGAAAGATCTGATGCAGATGTGCAGAGCTTCCAGATTTTAGGTATGGTGTACAAAGCAATCGAAGAACCAAAAGATTGTGAGAAAATGTACAAACTGGGGCTGAAAAAATTCCCTAAAAGCGGCGTGCTTTATAATGAATTCGGAGAAGTGCTTGGCACTGAAAATGGCGCCGAAGCCATTAAGCTATGGGAGAAGGGCATTGAATTGGATCCTAACTATTCTTCCAATTATTACAACGCCAGCAAATATTATTATTCAAAAAATGAACGAGTCTGGTGCGTGCTGTATGGCGAGATATTTGTGAACATTGAAAGCTACAGCGCCAGAACTGCAGAGATGAAGGATATTTTAACGGAAGCTTACAAAAAGCTTTTTGCAGACGCCGATCTCTTAAAAAATCAAAATAACAAAAATGGTTTTGTATCTGCCTTCATAGCACAAATCAATAACGAGTCTTCTGCAATCTCGCAAGGCATCTCTGCAGAATCATTGACAACGCTCCGCACAAGATTTATCTTGTCATGGTTCGATAAGCCTGTCATCGAATATCCGTTCCGGCTGTTTGATTACCACCGGCAGTTATTGAAAGAAGGCATGTTCGACGCTTACAACCAATGGCTTTTCGGGGCTGCGCAAAATCTGGAAAAATTCCAGGCATGGAGCAAATTACATGCTGTAGAATATAACCGTTTTATAGACTTCCAGAAAGGAAGGATATTTAAACTGCCACAGGGGCAGTATTATCAAACATTGGTAAAATAGGCTTCCTCTTTTATTTGCAGTTATTTTAAATTTTGACTAATTTTTACCAGTGAATAGTCAATAGTGAATGGTGAATAAATTCTTGTTTTATATCATGCTTGAATATTTTATCATTCTGATTGTTTGAAGGCTATTCACCATTCACCATTCACAAATGCACCCAATGACAGAGCCTAAACGATTGTTTGATTGCATCAGTTACCAATTGGAAAAATTCCCGAAAGATGACATGCTTGCCGGAAAAGAAAATGGCCAATGGAGAACTTACAGCACTAAGGAAATACAGGATAGTGTTAATCGCCTTACGGCAGGTCTTCTGCAGCTTGGCGTTTCAGGCAATGACATGACGACTGAGAACAGAGATAAGATTGCCATCATTTCCAACAACCGCCCTGAATGGCTGATCGCAGATATGGCCGTTCAGCAATCTGGTGCTATATTGGTTCCTATTTACCCGACCACCAGCCCGCACGAGATTGAATTTATTTTTAACGATGCCGAAGTGAAATATGTTTTTGTGAGCAGTGAGGAACTACTTGAAAAAATAAAAAACATACAAAGCAAAATACCTTCTCTAAAGGATATTTATACATTCAATGAAATATCAGCCGCCAATCACTGGACGAAATTATTATTTGCATTAAGTAATGATGGGATTTCAAAGATAGAGGCCGCAAAAGAAAAAATAAAAGAAGATCATCTTGCCACCATCATCTATACATCCGGCACCACGGGCGTCCCCAAAGGAGTGATGCTTAGCCATCGAAACATCGTCAGTTGTCTTTTTCTTTCCAAAGAAAGTTTTCCATTTATAGACAACCCTTCCTGCAGGGCATTAAGTTTTTTGCCGCTCAATCACATCTTCGAAAAAATCGTAAGCTATGTATATATGTTTAGCGGTTACAGCATTTATTTTGCTGAGAGCCTCGACACAATCGTAGTGAATTTGCAGGAACTGAGACCAGATATTTTTACGACTGTACCCCGACTTTTGGAAAAAGTGTATGAGCGCATCATGGCCAAAGGCGCAGAGTTAAAAGGTATCAAAAGAAAATTATTTTTCTGGGCTGTAGAGCTTGGAAAAAAATATGATAACAACAAGAACGGTGGGTTTTTTTACAATATGCAATTGTCCGTTGCAAACAAACTTATTTTCAACAAATGGAGAGATGCTCTGGGCGGCAATATCAAAACAATAGTCACCGGCGGCGCTGCATGCCAGGAAAGGTTAATGCGGATTTTTAATGCTGCGAGAATCCCATTGTACGAAGGCTATGGCCCAACTGAAAATTCGCCTGTTATTTCTATCAATGGAATCAAGCTGGGTAGGTCTAAATATGGAACAGTCGGCCCGGTTATTAATGGCATCGAAGTAAAGCTGGAAGAAGACGGCGAGATTTGCGTGAAGGGGCCGACTGTGATGGTAGGCTATTACAAACGCCCCGACCTCACCGCTGAAGCCATTATTGACGGATGGCTTCACACCGGAGACATAGGCACTTTTGAAGACAAAATTTTTCTGCGCATTACGGACAGGAAAAAAGAATTGTTCAAAACCAGTGGTGGCAAGTATGTTGCACCAATGGCAATTGAAAATAAATTGAAAGAATCAAGATTCATAGAACAAATCATTATTGTCGGGCCTGAAAGAAAGTTTGTAGGTGCCCTTATTGTACCGTCATTCGTAAACCTGCATGAGTGGTGCAAACAACATAATATTGATTACACTGCAAATAATGAAATGATCCATCACCCGCAAGTCATTACATTTTACCGGGAGCTTGTGGAGAATTACAATCAAAATTTCAACCATGTAGAGCAGATCAAAAAATTTGAACTGCTGCCGCAGGAGTGGAGCATCGAGACCGGTGAGATGACACCCAAGCTGAGCCTGAAGCGTAAAGTGATCATGGAAAAATACAAAGATGCGATTGAGCGCATTTATGCCTAGGCCTATTTTCCCGAATATTTTTCAATCACATAACATGAAGGGTTGATATACTCTCAATTGGGTATTTTTATTTAATTTCTCATCTATTATTTTTTGAGCAAATAGTTTATCAACAACCGCGTTCGCTACCTTTGGAACAATGGAATCAAAAGAAATCATCTACACCATTCTCAATAAAATCCCGCACCAGCCGCCTTTTCGCTTTATTGATGAAATCTCTTATCTTGATGATACGCGCATTGAAGGGAATTATTTTTTAAATGAAAATGCAGATTTTTATAAAGGGCATTTCCCGGGATTCCCCGTAACACCCGGTGTTATATTAACTGAGATTATGGCGCAAATTGGCATGGTAGCTTTCGGGATTTATCTGATGATGCTTGGTGGCGAAACCGCTTTCACAAATATGGCAACCTTGCTGACGGAAACGAATATCAAATTCAAAAAGCAGGCACTGCCAGGCCAAAAAGTTTTTGTTCGTTCTGAAAAAATACTTTTTCGTCACGGTAAGCTGGAATGTGATGTTTCATTAAAAAACAATGAAGGTAATTTGTTGTGCTTTGGAAATATGAGTGGAATGCTTTTCATAAAAACTTAAGCGTGTTTGCAGAAAAAAATGAATCGCGTTGTCATAACTGGTCTTGGTGTTGTTGCGCCCAATGGGATAAACGTTCCTTCGTTTACTCATGCCATCAGGCATGGTATCAGCGGTGTTCATTTCTTGCAGGAACTGAAGGATCATGCGATGGGCTGTTGTGTTGCTGGCTTCCCAAAAGAATTCGATGATTCTATTCTCAAAAAATATCTAAGCCCCGGGGCATTCAAAAGTTTACGCAGCACTACGGTGAAATATGCAATGGCTGCTGCTATTGAAGCATGGACGAACGCAGGCTTATATATCAACCAAAATAACTCAGACCCTGATACAGGATGCATTTTCGGTAATGGTGTTTGCGATGTAAATCACATGCGCTATGCTATTGAAATGTTCGATAAACTGGAAGTGCAGAAATTAGGGGTGCGCCATATTGAACAACTGATGACAAGCGGATCGAGTGGTTTCATTGGTGGCCTGTTTGGTCTTAGCAATCAGGTAACTGCCAATAGCAGTGCCTGTAGTACGGGCACTGAAGCCGTGGTGATGGCTTATGAAAAAATAAAATCCGGCAATGCCAAAAGAATGGTGGCTGGAAGCTGCGAGGCAAACAGCATGTATATCTGGGGCGTATTTGATGCAATGCGTGTACTGAACAGAAACCATAATGATAACCCTGTTGCCGCCAGCAGGCCTATGAGCATTGATAGCGCAGGCTTCGTTCCGGGCAGCGGAGCAGGCGCTTTGGTTTTAGAAGATTTAGAGACCGCCCTGCAAAGAAATGCGACTATTTATGCAGAAGTAATCAGTGGCTTCGTGAACAGCGGTGGTCAGCGCAATGGCGGCTCCATGACTGCGCCCTCCCCTGCCGGCGTTAAGACATGCATCGAAACAACTATTAAAAAATCAGGTATCCATCCGCGTGAAATAGATTTGGTATGCGGGCATCTGACCGGTACTGCTGCTGATAAAATGGAAATCGCTAACTGGGCTGCTGCGCTCGATAGGAGAGGGGAAGATTTTCCCTTCATCAACACTTTAAAATCATTGACCGGGCATTGCATTAGCGCAACAGGTTCCATTGAATGTGTTGCAGCAGTGCTGCAGATGCACCATGATTTTATTCAACCCAATATCAATTGTGAAAAAGTACAGCCTGAAATTTTGGATGTAATTGCAGAAAAGTGTATTGTGCGTGGGCCAATGGATATCATAATCAATACGGTGATCAAAGCCAATTTCGGTTTTGGAGATGTAAACAGTTGCGTTTTATTTAAAAAATTTACTCAATAAAATTTTATGGAAAGAGCACAACTTTTGGAAGAACTGAAATCATTGATGGGAGAATACATGCATGATGAAGACAAAGTAAAATTGGCCGGCATTACCGACGAGACTGATTTCGTGGCCGACTTGAACATGGACTCTATAGATATGGTTGATGTAGTTATTAAAGCCGAAAATAAATATGGGATACAGATAAAAAATGAGACCATTTCGAAGCTGAACACCGTTGGCAAATGCCTGGATGTGATGCAGGAACGCCTTGCAGAAAGGGGATTGTAACAACCGAATCAGGAGTTTCAACAATCCATTTTCAATTCACTCCAATCATCGCCTTAGAAATTTCAGGCATTTTTTCTTTAATAAAATAATACTCCGGCAGATTCTTTTCCTGTTGCGCTCTGGAAAAAGTAATCATAGATTTTCTCCCCTTATTAAAATAATCAATAAACTCAATTTGTGTGTTGATTTCTTTGCCTGCAATGGTTTGGTATTTTGTGAACAGTATAGTTTTATACAATTTCTCAGAGCTTAAATAAATATCAGCTCTTACTGGCCTCTTATCGTCTTTATCTACCCACAAATTTATTTTCCCGTAAGAAATATCTGGCGAAATAGCACGAAGATGCAACAGGTAAGCTTCTCCCTTTTTAGTACTGACAAATTTTACATTCTCGAAAGAATCAATTGCATAATCAACAGTCCAGTTCAACCTGGCAATATCAACAAAAGTAACAGAGCCTGACAATCTTTGGAGCGGCGTAATTCTCATAGGTTGTGCAGTTGATTTGATATAAAACCACATCTCATGGTTTTGAAGCAACAATAAATTTCCTTTTTGTACTGATGGTTCCGTACATGCTACCAGAGCTTTATCACCATTGAAAAACACACGATAAGATGTCGAAAGGTTTCCTCCGCTATTGCTATCATTGAGCGTGGCATAGAGCGACATTTGCTCCCATGGCATTCGTTTCAATTCAGCCTGACGGAGGATTGCAGATATATTTATCTTTTGTTGCGCTTGCAACACAATTGGTACGGTAAAAAACAAAATCAATCTTATAAAAAATTCCATTTATTCAAAATTTTATTCCGCCAGGGTACTGTAATCAAATATCACATTATGTATGTTCAAGCGATCCGACGATTGAAAATCTTTTTATAATAATCAAAGAAGAAAAACTCGAAACCGTAATAGCGGCTATAATCCCGATTGCAATCAAAGGATGAAACCATGTTGCAGCATACACCTGCAAGGTATACGGCCTGCTCATGCCAGGCACCGGCGGCATGATTATCCTTAATGCATTAATGATACGCGATGCAATCAGTTGAACAATCATGCCGATGGCAACACCAATCACGCCTATTAAGAATGCTTCGAGTATAAATATGGTGCTGATGTTTTTGGTGCTCAGCCCGATTGCTCTCAATGTCCCTATTTCTTTTATCCTTTCCATCGTTGTCATGTTCATGATATTCCAGCAACTGAGCAAAACAATGACAATAATAATAGAACCCATAAACGTGAAAATGATATTGAAGATATCGCGGATGGAAATATAAAAGGCGGCCTGTTCATCCCAGGGAACTAATTTAAAATTTGCAGAAGTAAACCCTTTGTCAAGCTGGGATTGAAGGCTTCGCAATTTATTGTCAAAATGCTTTCTGTTTTTAAACATGACAGACAACAGACTTATTTTATGTGAATTGATGAGTTTTTCTGCAACACTAATATTGGTCAATAAATAATATTTATCCGTCTCGCTAACGCCCGTTGACATGATGCCAAGCAGTTCCACGTCTACTCCATTGATAGTTCCATCAACAGTCGTGCTGTAGATTATCATCATGTCACCAACCTTCGCGTGCAATGAGTTTGCAATCGTTTTGCCCAAGATAATTCCCTGCCTTCCGGTTTTTAAAGGCATTAATTGCTCCCCTAATTTCAGCCTCGGGTTTATTTCTGACATGCCTGCCCATAACCGGATTTCATTTTCTGGCTCCACGCCAAAGCCCTTAAATGGCACAGACCTGTCACCATTTGATATCAATCCGCCAAACTCCACTCTTGGCAGAACATAATCAACGTCAACATCCTTTTTTATTTTTTCCATTAATACGCCAACACCGTCAATCCCAAATTCCATCGTGCGTTGCTCTGATTGTTCTCCGACCCTCTTATCAAAAATCTGCACATGCCCCGAACCGCTTGAGCCTCCGAAACCATTACGGATAGTGAGTTCCTGCAGACTGTAAATGGAAAAGCTGTAATAACCGATTGCGATGCTTAATGCTGCACAACCCGAAGCTGCAATCAATATAGCAAAAAAAGAGCGGCGCCTGTTGCGGAATAAATTCCGATACCCAAGTCTTAAAAGCTTGACAAAGTTTCGCCACGTATGATGTGCTCCAGAGTTAATGCTGCTATCTGTTATAATATCTGGCATAAAAATTTTAGATTGCCCGATGTTTTATGAACGTCATAAGATGGAACATTAATCGCTCACAATGCAACCATCTCGCATGAATAATTTTGTTCTTGAATGTTCAATAATCATCGGGTCGTGAGATGCAAGCACCACAGTAACCCCAAATTCATCATTCAATTCTCTCAGCAGCTCAATAATAGATTCTGCATTTTTCCTGTCAAGGCTTGCGGTAGGCTCATCTGCCACAATTAGCGAAGGGTTGCCAGCCAATGCCCTGGCAATCGCGAGTCTTTGCCGTTGTCCACCGGAAAGATTAGAAGGTTTTTGATTTATTTTTTCCCCAATCCCGACACGCTGCAAAAATTTTACTGCAAGCAATTTGATTTGCTTTTCATCAAGGCCTTTGAACAACAGGGGCAGTTCAATATTCTCAAAGGCTGTTAGCACTGGAATAAGGTTAAATGTCTGGAAAATAAAACCAATATTATTTAAACGCAGATGGTCTAGCTTTTGGAGAGGTGTATCTGTGATATCCATGCCTCCAAAAAAAACTTTTCCATGAGAAGGCTTGTCAATACAACCAATGATATTAAGCAAAGTGGTTTTCCCACTGCCCGACGGTCCTGCCAATACAACAAAATCACCTTTATTGATTTGAAGGCTCACATTATCAAGCGCACAGATTTCTGTTTTGTCTAAATAATATTTCCTGGAAATATTTTCTAACTGAATCAGCCCTGCTGTTGTTGACATTCGGGGGAGTTAATGAATGGAGTCGGGCAGTAAGATAGAAAAAATAATCATACAATTGGGAAATAAGCATCAACAGTTGCTATAAATACCTTCAAAAAAATAAAAATTACCGACAATTTTTTCTTCTTTAATTTTCTCATTAAAAAAGAACCTAATTTACCTTATCATAAATCTTATACATCATGGATAAAAAATTGCAAGGGCAGATAGCAATCATCACAGGTGCTAGTTCGGGAATCGGCGCAGGTATTGCCAAATCATTAGCCGCATCTGGCGCAACAGTTGTGGTAAATCATCCGGTTCCTGCTACCAAAGATGCAGCAGATGCGGTGCTTGCAGAAATCACCAGTGCAAGTGGCTCCGGGATTACTTATCAATGTGATGTAAGCAAGGAAGAGGAAGTAGTGAAAATGTTTGGTGATGTGGTCACACGATTCGGAACCGTTGATATTTTAATTAATAATGCTGGGTTGCAGCGTGATTCTCCATTTAATGAGATGACATTGGCACAATGGAGTTTCGTTATTGGTGTAAATCTTACAGGACAATTTTTATGCGCCCGTGAAGCCATCAAAGAATTTTTGAGAAGAGGGATCGTTCCTGAAAAATCAAAGGCTGCAGGAAAAATCATTTGCATCAGCAGCGTGCATGAAGTGATCCCATGGGGAGGGCATGCTAATTATGCAGCGAGCAAGGGAGGCATTATGTTAATGATGAAAAGCATTGCACAAGAATTTGCACCAAAAAAAATCCGCATCAACAGCATTTGTCCAGGGGCAATCCAAACCCCGATTAACAAATCAGCATGGGATACACCTCAAGCCTTGCAGTCTTTGCTGACATTGATACCTTATCAGCGCATCGGACAGCCAGAAGATATCGGGAATACTGCAGTGTGGCTTGCCAGTGATGATGCAGATTACATTACGGGTGCATCTATTTTTGTTGATGGTGGAATGACGCTGTATCCTGGATTCAGCACAAATGGATAATCGGCTGAACAGGGTTTGGGGTAATAAATAAGATTATTATGACAACTTCAATAGCTCCGGCATTTATGCCGGACAAAAAATAGCCATAACAATAAATGAACACAGAACAACAACGCCTTCAAAACAAAGAGTGGAAAAAATGGGGCCCTTACGTCAGCGACCGCCAGTGGGGAACTGTAAGAGAAGACTATAGCACTGATGGCGAAGCATGGTTATACACCACACACGATATGGCACGCAGCAAAGCCTGGCGCTGGGGCGAAGAAGGCATTGCAGGCATTTGTGATGATGAACAGCAGTTATGCTTCGCTGTTAGTCTCTGGAATAAAAAAGACCCGATATTAAAAGAAAGATTATTTGGGTTAACAGGTTATGAAGGTAACCATGGTGAAGATGTGAAAGAGCTTTATTATTATCTCGATTCATCGCCCACGCATTCTTACATGAAGATGCTATACAAATATCCCCAGGCTGAATTTCCATATGCATGGCTTTTAGAAGAAAACAAAAAAAGGACAAGGATAGACCCGGAGTTTGAAATAATTGATACAGGCATATTTAACGATGATAACTATTTTGATATATTTATCGAATACGCAAAAGCTTCAGAAGAAGATATACTTGTAAAAATTACCATCAGGAATCATAGCAAAAAGGATGCTGTACTAAATATTTTGCCAACTATATGGTTTCGCAACACATGGGCATGGGGCTACGATGATTATAAGCCAAATATGTTTGCCATCAGTGAACATGCAATTGAAATCGATCACAGAGCGCTTGGCAATCTTACTTTGCATTGCGAGCATAACAATGAATTTTTATTCTGCGACAACGAGACTAACTGCCCGAAGCTTTATGACCATCATGACGGAAAAAAATTTTGTAAAGATGGCATCAACAATTATATCATCGGTGGGTCATCCACAATCAATCCTGACAGGGGAGGCACTAAGGCATGCGCAAATTATGATTTGACAATAGGCTCCGGGCTGTCTCAAACCATCCGGCTTCGTTTAACAAAGAACAACAGCGGCAATGCATTTGCAGATTTTGACAGCATCTTCAATCAGCGGATAGAAGAGACGGATACATTTTATACAGAACTTCAAAAAGACATAAAATCGGATGATGAAAAAGCCGTGCAGCGACAAGCATTCGCCGGCATGTTATGGAGCAAGCAATTTTACTATTACAATGTAGAACAGTGGTTGAAAGGCGATCCGTCTGAACCCCCTCCCCCAACCACACGGATAAAGGGAAGGAACAGTGAATGGCGGCATCTCAACAACGCAAACATTATTTCCATGCCCGATAAATGGGAATATCCCTGGTATGCTGCTTGGGATCTGGGTTTCCACTGCATCACGCTTGCGTTGATTGATCCGGCACTGGCAAAGAAACAAATGATTATGCTGACCCGCGATTGGTTCATGCACCCCAATGGCCAATTGCCTGCTTATGAATGGTCATTCAGCGATACGAATCCACCGGTTCATGCCTGGGCAGCAGGACGTGTTTATGAATTAGACAAGCAAAATAACAGCGGTGTAGGAGACACTGCATTTTTGGAAACCGTTTTCCATAAACTGTTGATCAATTTCACGTGGTGGGTTAACCGAAAAGATGCAGAAGGCAATAATATTTTTGAGGGCGGTTTTTTGGGTATGGATAATATCAGTCTGTTCGACAGGAATATGCAACTGCCCGATGGCGCACATCTTGAACAATCAGACGGCACAAGCTGGATGGCTATGTATTCACTTCACCTGATGAGGATTTCTCTGGAGCTGGCGAAGACTAATCCTGTTTATCAGGATATGGCGACAAAATTTTTTGAGCATTTCTTATACATTGCCAATGCCATGGAAAGCATGGGTGAGAACAATGCCGGCTTGTGGGATGAGGAAGATGAATTTTATTACGATGTGATGAAGCTGCCCGGCGATGGAGTGATTAAATTAAAAATACGCTCTATGGTCGGATTGATTCCACTATTTGCCGTTGAAGTATTAGATGATGAACTGGTGCAATCGCAACCTGTTTTTGTGGAGCGCATGAAATGGTTTTTGGAAAACCGCCCCGACCTTGCCAGGCTTGTTTCGCGCTGGCACGAGAAAGGCGCAGATGAAAAACATTTGCTATCGCTTTTGCGCGGGCATCGCATGAAAAGGATTTTATACCGCATGCTGGATGACACAGAGTTTTTAAGCGATTATGGTATTCGTTCATTATCCAAATATCATGAGCATAATCCTTATGCCCTTACTGTTGACGGAAAAACATTTAGCATTCAGTACACTCCCGCGGAATCGACCATTCCCTTGTTCGGAGGAAATTCAAACTGGCGGGGGCCCGTATGGATGCCCGTTAATTTTCTTATCATTGAATCATTGCAGCGCTTTCATCACTACTATGGCGATGATTTTAAAGTTGAGTATCCTACCAATTCCGGGCAATATTTATCGCTGAACGAAATCGGAAACGAGCTATCTGAACGATTGGCAAAATTATTTTTACGCGATGAGCACGGCAGGCGTGCTATATTCGGCAATAATGACAAGCTGCAATACGACCCGAACTTTAATAACTATATTTTGTTCTATGAATATTTCCATGGAGAAAACGGAAGAGGCGCTGGCGCATCGCATCAAACAGGCTGGACAGGCTTGATTGCAAAGTTGCTGCAGCCAAGAATAAATAAGTAATCCAAAAAAATACTTTCACATCATGAAAGAAAATTATGTATCGCTCGCTGTCGAGGGTGGAACTAACATGGATGCCTATACGTCATTCCCAAAAGAAGGAAACGGGTCTTTTCCCGGCATCATCCTTTTTCAGGAAGCATTTGGAGTGAATCATCATATTAGAAATGTTGCCGATCGGATTGCATCGAAGGGTTATGTTGTGATAGCGCCTGAATTGTTTCATCGCACAGGTGCCGGCTTGGATTTGCCATACAATGACTTCCCTTCTGTAATGCCACACATGAAAGCCCTGACAGTTCAGGGTTTAGAAGCTGACGCAAAAGCTTGTTTCGACTGGCTGCAACATCAAAATGATGTTATCAAAAATAAAATCGGGAGCATTGGCTTCTGCATGGGAGGAAGGGTTTCATTTATTGCAAATATGGCTTTGCCATTGCAAGCCGCGGTTTCATATTATGCCGGTGGAATGCCAGCTATTGCTGACCGCCTGCATGAAATACATGCACCACATCTAATGTTCTGGGGCGGATTGGACAAACATATTACGCCTGATCAGGTTGAAACTGTCGCAAAAGCGCTGCAGGATGCAAAAAAAGAGTTTATTAACGTGATTGTTTCTTATGCAGACCATGCTTTCAATTGCGATGAAAGGCCAAGCTACCATCCACAGGCAGCCAAAGAAGCATGGGCTTTGACCTTGACCTTTTTGGAGAATAAATTGAAATAATTACATGCTTTTAGATCTCCATGCTCATTTATTAAAATCTCGTTAACCTAATTTAGCGTTTCATTTTTAGACAGCCTCTCTAATTTGCGGCAAATTCATAAATCATGAAAACGATTGGAGTTGTGCCCACAATTGTACTGTCCATTGTATTATACAGTAGTTGTTCACCAAAGCTCGCACCTGTTGGGCATTATCAGGAAACAACTGTGGTAGCCGATGGGAATACCGGCGATTGGAAACTTCCCCTTCGTTTCAGTAACCCTCAATACACTTTTGAATATTCTGTAACAAACGATAAACAAAATATTTATATCTGCATCCTATCCAAAGATGAAGCCACACAATTAAAGATGCTGCGGTATGGTATAAATATTTATTTCGATTCCAAAGGAGACAAAAACAAAAATATAAAGCTGGAGTTCCCTGTAAGAAAGCCTGAACAAAATCAAAATATCTACAATAACAATGGTGAGCCGATCAGAAACTCCGGCACAAAATTGTCTAAAGATCAGTTACTGCTCCAATCTGATTATTACAATACTAAGGGTTTTGCAAATATTGAGAATGGGCAATTTAGTGTGAGCGATACAAAAAACAGCATACAAGTAGCATTAAAACTGCATGACGACAGCACCCTGGTTTATGAAGCCATTATCCCGCTCAATGATATCCCCGGTGTCAACCAGTATGCCAGAGGCACGGGCAAAAATTTTGATGTGGGCATTACAGTAAATGCTTCGCAAAACCGGTACAACAATAACAACAATTCTCCTCGTCCATCATATGGCATGAGGGGCATGCATATGGGCATGGGCGGCGGCGGTTACAGAGGCGGGTCGCCGCAACAAAGCCAACAGCCCAAAGAAGAAGTAAACTGGTATGAATTCCGGCTGGCATTTAGCAATAAACAGTAAGACGCATATAATTTTATTCACTGCTATTATACTTTATTTATTTGGTATGATAGCAGTGAATTTATTTTTCCTGCCATATATCATTCTTCAGGCAATTCTCTATCGAAAAACTCTATTTTTACCGTTTGATAAATTTTATCATGCAACGCATCATAGGGCAGATTAAGACTTTGTTCAATTTATTTTCTAAAGAACCAGTTGTTTCGATTGAAAAAATTCCTCAATCGGGCAGCATTCGTATTTATTTCCGTGTTGTCACCAGCACAAAATCGTTCATTGCAACACATGGTATCAATACAAAAGAGAACCAGGCATTCATCCGTTTCAGCAGGCATTTTAAAAAATGCAACTGTCCGGTACCGGAAATTTTTGCTGTAAATAAAGATGGAACGGTTTATATACAGGAAGATTTTGGTGATGTTTCACTGCTTGATAAATTAGAAGAGCAAGGGTACAACAGCTCTGTATATTCGCTTTTTCAGCAAAGCCTGAAAGAACTTGCACACCTGCAGATCAAAGGAAATGAAAATTTAGATTACAACTTTTGCATCACATCAAAAGAATTCGGAAAGCAGGCCATCCTCAGTGACCTGCTCTATTTCAAATATTATTTTCTGGATGCATTGCAGATACCGTATGACAAAGAAAAAATGCTGGACGATTTTGAAAAGCTAAGTGATTACCTTTCTAATGCGGATCATAAGTATTTCATGTTCCGCGATTTTCAGAGCCGTAATATTTTAATAGAAAAGGAGCAGGTGCATTTTATAGATTACCAGGGCGGAATGAAAGGTGCATTGCAATACGATGTAGCTTCAATGTTATGGCAGGCAAAAGCAAATCTCCCCGACGAGTGGAAAAACAAACTGCTTGATCATTACATGAATTGTGTGGAAGAAATATTAAACAAGGAAATTGACCGTGCTCGTTTCATAAATCAATATAATGGTTATGTGCTTATCCGTTTGATGCAGGTGCTAGGCGCTTATGGCTTCCGAGGTTTGTTTGAGCGCAAAGCACATTTTTTAACAAGCATCCCATTGGGATTAAAAAACCTGAAATGGTTTTTGCAGTACAAGCAAATAGGTATTGCTTTGCCAGAGTTTGAAAGGTTATTGGGAGCAATGGTAAGTAATGAAGTGATCGAACGATTTGAGCCTTTGCAAGCCACAGAAAAAACTCAACTGGTGGTTCACATCAATAGTTTTGCCTTTAAAAAAGGTTTGCCTGAAGATAAAAGCGACAATGGCGGGGGCTTTGTTTTTGACTGCCGCGGCATTTTAAATCCCGGAAGAATTGAAGAATTCAAAAAACAAACTGGCCGTGATAAAGAAGTGAAAGATTATCTGGAACAACAAACCAAAATGCCAGGTTTTCTGAATAGCATTTTTGACGTAGTTGACATCACAGTGGAAGATTACATCAGGAGAAATTTCAGCAGTTTAATGGTAAGCTTCGGATGCACCGGTGGCCAACATCGCAGTGTGTACGCAGCCGATGCGCTGGCAAGACACCTGAGAAATAAATTTAAAGTAAAAATTGAGTTGCATCACATTGAGCAGGAAAACAAAAATTGGAATAACAATTAATAGTTCCAGATCGGGAGTTCGGAGCAGATACCAACTCTGAACTAAGAACTTTCAACATCAAACTTCATGTACTACATAGTTTACGTTTTATTGTATTTATTATCGCTGCTGCCAATGCGCGTTTTATACGTGATAGCAGATGGCATTTATTTTTTGTTGTATTATGTATTTCGCTACAGAATAAAAGTGGTGATGGATAATTTGCTGATTGCTTTCCCTGAAAAGACGCAAGCTGAAAGAATTAAAATCGCCAAAGAATTTTATCTGAACTTTATTGACTCATTTATTGAAGCCATTAAAATAATTTCAGCAAATGATAAATTTTTGAAGAAAAGGTTTACCGTTAACACAGAAGAAATTAATGAATTGTACAAAACAGGCAAAGCTTGCCAGATTCATCTGGGCCACACGTTCAACTGGGAGTGGGGGCAGTTGGTTCTTCGGACCTTGACACCGTACAAATTGATGGTTGTCTATATGCCTATTACTAACAAAATATTCGATAGGATTTTTTATAAACTGCGGACACGCAACGGAAGCATTTTCTTGCCTTCCACCAGTATGCGCTCGGCAATGGTTGCGCATAACGACACTCAATATCTTCTGGGGCTCGTTACAGATCAAAACCCTGGCAATATAAAAGCAGCTTATTGGCTCAATTTTTTTGGAAGGCCAACGGCCTTTGTTGCCGGGCCTGAAAAAGCAGCAAGGCTGAAAAATCTTCCTGTAGCTTTTGCGTATATCGAAAAGCCTAAGCGTGGCTATTACCATGCAGTAATTGAAATAGCTGCACAGGATGCAAGCCAGTTGCAGCAAGGCGCACTGACGTTAAAGTATGCCCGCTATCTGGAGGAAGTGATACGCCAAAGCCCTTCGATGTGGCTCTGGAGCCATAGAAGGTGGAAGCATCAATGGAAAGATGAATACATGGATATGTGGATTGACGAACAAAAGCCTTTGCTGGCTTAGCTTTATTGCGATAGTTTCAAAATTTTTAACCAGTTGAAGAACAATAAAAAATGAAGGCACTGCGTTTGATGAATGTACTTAAAATCCAGCGCCGTGAAAATCTCATTATTCAATAAAGTCAATGCATATCACATTCATGTGAACTACGAAAACAGGAAACTGGTATTTTCCCGCAAATCGAGCAAACCTCCAAAAGTTGACGATGAGTATGTTGTTTATTTCGAAGGAAGATACCGCATTCTTCGGGCTACAAAAATTATAAAAGACCGTCACCTCAAGGTTATTGCACAGGTTGAATAACCATTTAGTAAAAGCTTGTATTAAATCACCCCCTCTCTTACATTTTCATTACGGAAATTTTTGTGCAGTAAAGATGAGACAAGAAGATCATCATTATTGAGAGTTTCAGCTTCGTCTTTTTTCTTGCCCAATCATCATTACCCATGCCGCATCCTTTTGTAGAAACTATTGACATAGTTAATTTGCCTCTTCCGCCGAATCCGCTTTAAGCTGACTAAAATTAAACCCAGCGCAAAATCAAGTTTTTGATTCAGGCGCAAGGATGATATATGCTTCATCTAAACATTCGTTCAACCATCTCATGTAGCTTTTTGTACATTACCCACGTAAGAACTGTCACACTTGTTATGTCGTATCCGACGGCAAACACTGCATGCTACCGTTAGTTTGCTGACTGGTGAGCCACTGCTTTTTGGGATTAAATTCCTGAGTACAATCTTCGTATACTTGAAAGCCCAGATAAACGCCGACAGATAGTTGGATAACTTGTTTTAAATGAGCGTGTTCCTTTGTGTCAATTTTTTTTAGCATATGCTAAAATTTGCCCCGTCTACTGCATTCGATTGCCAATAATTTAGTACATCCAATCCATTTAGCCTTGAATCAACACCGCTGGTAAGATGCATATATAACTTAACCGCATTTTTTTTAGCCCAAATTCTTTTTATACCAACCAGTCCGGGATATACAGGAATTGCATTAGCTAATGCAGTGTTGGTTCAGTCACCTGACGCATCATTACCATCCATTGGCAATAATGTTGTTGAATCCAACATTTTTTTTCAGTTTGGTGTAAACTTTTGATAAAAATTGGATTCGCTGGTACGGAAAGACTCTTACTATTCTGATATGGTAACCTCGAAATTAAGCCATTAGGTCAATAGCCTCGACGAGCTAAAGCATCGGTCAAACGGTATGTAGAATCTTAGCGAAGGGGAACTCGAATTCTTAATACTTGTACGCAAAAAAAACGTATAAATAATTTGCTGATGAAATGACCCTGTGCCAACCAGCTATCCATGGCTATCGCGATGCCATGTTTGAGAAACTGCATGTCAGGCTTCGTATCGATCTTGTTATGTACGCTACAGGAATCAGGACTGCCGAAGCTATCTAATTCAATACGCTATTCTCTTTTACTATCTGAATGGCCTTCTGTTCTTTGATCTTGTTCCAGCCTCCGCAGACGTTGTGCAAGTTGTGTATCCCTTGGCGCTTAAGCAACGAAGCAGCGATGACACTTCTGTAACCTCCACCGCAATGCAAATAAAGATTTTGTGTTTCTTCCAGGTTCGCCATGCTTGCCGGATCGTTCATTTCACTAAGGGGTATGTTTATTGCACCAAGTATATGACCATCTGCAAATTCAGTTTCGCGGCGTACATCGATCACTATCAGGTTCTTATCAAACGGCAAGTCCATCGCCAATTCATCAGCATCCACATCAATGATCAGATCAATATCATTGCCTGATTTCCGCCAGGCCTCAAAGCCTCCATTCAGGTAGCCGATTATTTTGTCGAACCCCACTCTTGCAAGGCGTACTAGTGTCTCTTTCTCCTTACCGATATCTGTAACCAGAATGATTTGCTGATCAAAAGGCAGCAGGCTGCCAGCCCATTCAGCAAAACGACCATTGAGCCCGATGCTGACAGATCCGGGAACAAAGCCCTGAGAAAACAGCGTTTCATTCCTTGTATCTAATATTATCGGGTTGTTCTCAGTGATCTGCTTTTTAAATTCATCGACGCTGAAAGGTCTTAAACCATTCTCAAGCACTTCATCAAGGCTGTCATAGCCCTCTTTATTAATTTTCGCATTAATAGGGAAGTATGAAGGGGGAGCCTCCAGCCCATCAGTAACAGACTTGATAAACTCTTCTTTGCTCATTGGCTGCAAAGCATAATTGTCTTTTTTTTCGTCCGCGATATTGCTGAAGGTATTAGGGCCTAAATTTTTCCCGCAACTGCTCCCAGGTCCATGCGCCGGATAAACAATCACATCATCTGGCAATACCATAATTTTTTTTCTTAGTGAATCATACAGCATCGCGGCCAATTCTTCTTTGTCAAGATTGCCACTGCTCAGGTCTGGCCTGCCTACATCACCAACAAATAATGTGTCGCCTGTAAAAACTGCATAGGGCTTTTTATTTTCGTCCCTTATAAGGTAGCATGATGATTCGATGGTGTGACCCGGAGTGTGCAGCACTTCTATAGTGATATTGCCAAGCTGTAGTATTTCGCCATCGCTAGCCTTGTGAATATCAAAACTTGTTTCTGTGCCCGGGCCATAAATTATCGGTGCGCCGGTAGCTTTGCTCAAATCCAAATGGCCGCTTACAAAATCTGCGTGAAAATGCGTTTCAAGAATATATTTAATAGAAGCATTTCGCTCATGGGCTAATTGAATATATGCCTCTGTATCTCTTAAAGGGTCAATGATTACTGCTTCGCTGCCACTCTCAATATAATAGGCCGCTTCACTTAGACAGCCAGTATATAATTGTTTAATAAACATAACGCTGCTTTAGGCAAAAATAGCCATTAAAAGTTAAAGTGAAAAAGAGCAGCTCTTTGTTCTAATACATAAGTTCAGAAAGAAAAATGAAGCTTTGCTATATAGGGAAATCGCGGTTTCTTAATAAACGCATCAAAAAAAATTAATAGCCAAAAAATCTCTCTTTCATGCTGTTAATAAAATAACAAAACGGATAAACCGGAAAAACTCAATCAATGAGATTATTAACGCATTTTATAATATGCGCAATACGCTCATCACTGATTGTGTAATAAATAAATTTTCCGTCGCGTTCTGTCTTCACTATACCCACCCTTCTCAAAATAGCCAGGTGCTGGGATGCGACAGATTGCTCAAGGCGAAGCTGTACATAGATTTCTGTAACAGTCAGTTTTTTATTTTCATCAAGCAATTTAACTATCTGCTGGCGCAGTTTATGGTTTAGCGCCCGAAGAATCATCGCTGCCTTTTTAAGGTTCACGAAATCAACCTTTACAGGATGCCCTTCAGAACCATTCACCACCATCCAATGATTACTAGAAGTGAGAGTCATAAAATAAAATTTTTTATTAGGAGATATGCAAATGTAATATACGAAAAATAAAAATAAACCATTATACCTTATAATTTGATAATCCGCCTATTTGTCATATAAGAATTGAATTCTTTGATATAAGCGGGTTGGCTGTAGGCTATATCGGTGAATTGCTGATTCATCAGTTTTTGATATGATAGCATCCCGAGATAACTGGCATCCCAGGCTATTTTTCCTATCAGAACATTGTCGGATGCAGAGATTTTTTCCCATTTATCGCTTCCGCTGCCAAAGAAAAAAATTTTTTGTGCTGTAAGTTCTGCTGCAAAACTATTTTCGCCTAATACCATCGCTGAAGCAGGCATCAACTCCTGCATATCCGTTTTATAAAGTGCACTGAATACTTCCAACCGGCGGGCGTCAATCATGGGGCAAAGAAGAACAGATGTGTCTGCCATTTGGCAGCTCGCAGCAAAAGCCATGACCCTTAAAGTACCCTCAGTTATAAACGGTATCCCCAATGAATAGCAAAGACCTTTTGCAGCCGACATGCCTACGCGTAATCCAGTATATGAACCAGGGCCTTCAGTTACTGCCACGGCGCTTAAGCTTTTTATCGTGTGACCAGATGTTTTAATCATTTCGTCAATGGCAACATGCAGCCATACTGCATGATCTTTTTGTTCGGCATTTTGCAAAAGCAATAATTGCCTGCCATTTTCAGAAAGACAGATACTTGCCGCATCTGTTGAGGTGTCTATATTTAAGATCAATGCCATTATTTGTTACGATAAATTATTTTCTTGTTTCGTTATTCAATGCTTCCGAAATTTTATAACGACTATCTGTTTTCCCTAATTCATGGAGCAATTCATAGATATTTCCCAGCCCGATCTTTTCGCTCCACTCAAATGGGCCATAAGGATAATTCGTGCCAAGCCTCATGGCGATATCTATTTCCCCTTTTGTGCTAACTTCGTCCTGCAAAGTATAGTAAGCTTCATTGATAATCATTGCCACGATTCTTGCGCTAACCATCCCGGGAACATCGGGAACAAATTGGTATTGCCATTTTAATTGCCGAAAAAAATTTTCAGCAGAGCTCTTTGGCTCCCCGTCTTGCGCCGATGTTTCGCAAATATCCCTTTTTAAAAAACCCGGCCATGCATTGATTCTTACAAAAGGCTGATTGATCTGGCTCAGCGTATGCACAACGGAGTTGATGAAAACAGGCTTTGGCAATAATTTTCCCAACTGACTTATTCTGTTATTGTCAAACACAAAATCCAGATCGAAATATGCATCTGCCTCATCAATCTTCAACAATTCATCCATTGATCCGGCCCACATAAATTTTACCTCCGCATCAACTGGCTTTTGCAGCATTTCTTCCTTCAATGAAATATTTGCAAGCACGGCAATTTTCATCAAACTCAATTTAAGGCAAAGAAAAACTATTTGCGCCGAACTCTTTGCCTGCACAACTCTGAACTTTTATATACTTTTGGTGCATGGAAAAGAAAATAATCAACACCAATAATGCGCCTGCCCCGATCGGCCCGTATAATCAGGCAGTTCTCATAAACAATATTCTTTTTATTTCAGGCCAGATAGCCATTAACCCTGCTAATGGTAATATAGAAGCAAAAGATATCATTGCAGAAACACATCAGGTTATGCACAACCTGAAAACAATTTTGGCAGAAGCTAAAATGGATTTTAACAATGTAGCAAAGACCACTATTTTTTTAAGCGATATGTCACTGTTCGCAACAGTGAATGAAGTGTACGGGAAATATTTCAGCGGCGATTTTCCTGCACGCGAGACTGTTGCCGTGAAAGGCCTGCCGAAAAATGTGAATGTAGAGATCAGTGTGATAGCGGCGAAATAGCCGGGAAAGACAGGAACTCAGAACCTCCGGAAAGAGTTACTAATTGAACCACTTTCAGAATTTTCGGTCGTTACTGACTCTCGGATATTTCTACTTAAGCACACCCAGTTCTTTCCCAACTTTTGTAAACCCTGCAATGGCTTTGTCCAGGTGATTTTGACTATGCGCAGCGCTTAATTGCACCCTGATTCTGGCTTTGCCTTTTGCAACCACCGGATAGAAAAATCCGATTACATAAATACCTTCATCCAGCAGTTTAGCCGCAAAATTTTGCGCTACTACTGCATCGTACAGCATGATAGGCACAATCGGGTGGTCGCCGGACCTGATGTCAAAACCAGCTTCCGTCATTTTGCTGCGAAAATATTTTGTATTGTATTCCAGTTTATCTCGAAGTTCTGTCGTCTCGCTGAGCATATCCAGTACCGCGATGGAAGCACCGACAATTGAAGGCGCCAGACTATTAGAAAAAAGATAAGGCCTGCTTCTCTGGCGAAGCATTTCAATAATTTCTTTTCTCCCGCTGGTGAATCCCCCACTTGCGCCGCCCAATGCTTTGCCAAGCGTCCCGGTAATGATGTCAATCCTCCCCATCACGCCACGGTATTCATGGGTGCCTCTTCCTGTCTTGCCCAAAAAACCAGATGAGTGACACTCATCAATCATCACAATTGCATCGTATTGATCTGCCAGGTCACAAATTTTATCAAGTTGCGCAATAGTGCCGTCCATACTGAAAGATCCGTCCGTGACAATCACGCGGCTGCGCAAATGCTGGCTATCTTTCAATTTTGCTTCAAGGTCTTCCATATTATTATGCTCATAGCGATAGCGCTCTGCTTTACTCAGTCTTACGCCGTCAATGATCGAAGCATGGTTCAGCGCATCGCTGATAATGGCATCCTGCTCGCCGAACAATGGCTCGAACACACCGCCGTTCGCATCAAATGCCGCAGCATATAAAATCGTGTCTTCAGTCCCCAAAAAGTCTGCTATCTTTTTTTCAAGCTCTTTATGAATGTCCTGTGTTCCGCAGATAAAACGCACGCTGCTCAACCCATAGCCACGCCTGTCAATTGCCTTATGCGCTGCTTCTATCACTTTAGGGTGAGATGAAAGGCCAAGATAATTGTTAGCGCAAAAATTCAGCACCGTTTTCCCATTAACTATGATTTCCGCGCCTTGTTCGCTGGTGATGATGCGCTCATTTTTAAAAAGCCCGGAAGCTTTTATATCTTGCAGTTCGGCCGCGATGCGTTCTCCAAATGCCTTGTTCATAAAAAAATTTTTGAACGATAAAGATAAGCACTGGAAGGTTTATTTATGTTTTCACCCAAAGGCAGTCTTTTTGCCTGATCTTCTACATGGACTATCTTTGCAGCTAAATTTTCTTACAGTGCAAACGGCAACGCAAATATTCGACTACGCAAAATGGAACAGCCAGCTTCCTGAATTAAGCAATCAATATCAAACTGCGAGCCCCTATGCTCACATCGTGCTGGAAAACTTTTTGAATCCTGAAGTGCTGGACGATTGCATAGCCGAGTTTAACAAACTGAATGAATCAGACGGCTGGATAAACTATACGCATTACAACGAGAAAAAAAAAGGCCTCAATAAATTAGATCTATTGCCGGAAACAATCAAAGGCACTATCAATGAACTGAACTCGCCCGAGTTCTTGAAATTTCTCAGCACACTGACCGGTATTGATAATCTTCAAAAAGATGAACAGCTCGAAGGTGGCGGCATTCATCAATCCGGGAAAGGCGGGTTCCTGAACATCCATGCAGATTTCACCGTTCACCCTCATCATAAAAACTGGCAGCGCAGGGTGAATGTGCTGGTGTATCTGAATAAAGATTGGAAAGAAGAATGGGGCGGTAAGCTAGAGCTGTGGGACAAAAAAATGAAAGGCTGCGAAGAACAAGTGCTTCCCGTTTTCAACCGCTGCGTGATTTTTAATACCGATGCCGATTCGTATCACGGGCATCCCTTGCCAATGACTTGCCCCGAAGACCAATACAGACGCTCGATTGCTTTATATTATTATACCGTTGAAGCAAAACCTTTCCGCCGCGCTACTTACTACCAGGCACGCCCCGGAGACGGCAGCAATAAATTGATGGTAAAGATTGACAATGCAATGGTCGCTACTTACACAGCTATCAAAGGAAAACTTGGGGCAAACGATAAAATCGTCAGTAAAATCTTGAAGATTTTTTCGGGGAAGAAGAAATAATTATTAGTTCAGAATCGGGATCGGGGATAATTACCAGACTTCGATCTCCTGACTCTGAACTCACCTCTTCACATCTCTTTTCAAAAATACAAACCCGTTCTTCCGGTAAAGCTCTTTCAACTCCGTGTATTGTTTATAGTTTTCTATGCGGTCCACTTTTGAAACGAAGTAGACTGGTTTGTCAATATTCCCGGTCAATAACCACTGTTCATTGTAAGAGTTTGCGTTCGTCGGTATTTCTTTCTTTACATAAAAAAGCTGCGCGTAGCTGAAATAGCCCAGCGTGTTCACATAGCAGTCCTCTCCCTGCCTTTGTATAAAAAAATCAATCGCTGCGCCCTGAGAATATCGCTCTACTTTCGGCACGATAAGGGCCGATGCTAAAAAAATCACGATAGCTGTGCCACCAAAAAGTACCCATGCCGCTTTTTGAAAATTATTTTTCTGTAAGCTTCTGATGCCAACAATGATGCTGACCACCAGAATCAAACCTACAATACCCTCCAGCCCGTTCCAATGCACATCTGCCTGCATATTTCCCTGCGCAAATTCATCGTCCACATATGGTATCAGTTTTTTGATATTCATCGCAAGATAAGGGACGGCTAATAACACAAATGAAATGATGCCGCCAAGTATAGCAATGAACACGCCCACATATTTTTTATACGTCAGTCGTTTTAAGTCCCATTGATAGATGGTATATGCTGCCATAAAAGTAAGCGGAAACCATGCCATGGAAGAATAATGGATGATGCGCGACTGAACAATAGTGAATAAAATACTCACTACCCAAAATAGTATCTGCATCCATTTTTTGAAATCCTTATCATAGTGACTGCTATAATTTGTTTTGAAAAAAGAAGGGATCGCCAGCAGTGAAGCAGGAAAGCAACCGATAAGCAGCACCACATAATGGTAGCCCCAGAAACCTTTCTGATCCGCATCGTGCGTACTGAAAAGGCGATACTGGTATTTCAAAAATTCGGTAATGAACCAGGGACCGTTCTTCATCGTTTCATACCCATACCATGTGGATGTAACGGCTGCGGCGATCACTAAAAATAAAATCGCATGCCACCAGTTGAAATAAAATTTGAACCGGTTGTAAATAAAATAAACGCCAAGCGATAATAAAAAAACCATCAACGAAACCTGGCCTTTAGTCAAGATGGCAAGCCCCATAAATATGCCTGAACATACCACATAATATAAAGGGGGTTTTTTCAGCCCTTCTTTATCAAACCCGTTCCTGCTCCAGTGATATAAAATGAAATTAAACAATGCCAGAAAAGTGAACAGGTTGAACCACGGATCGATGATGCCGGATTTAAAATACATGTTCGGGAAAAGCGAGCCGCCAAATGCAAGTGCCCACAACACTCCGAATTTTTTATCGTAAATCTTGCTTCCACACATGAAAATAACAATCAGTGTTACGATACCGCATATCGCATTGGGGAATCGCGCAGCAAATTCAGTAACGCCAAAAATTTTTATCGCAGCGATTTGCATCCACATGAACATCGGCGGCTTTTCCCAGAAAGGTTTGAAGTTGATGTACACGCGGCTGAAATCATGCATCTTCAGCATCTCGCGGGAACATTCTGCAAAATTGATCTCGTCCCAATCGAACAGATGCACCCTGCCTAAAAAAGGGATAAAAAAAATAGCAGCCAATAAAGCAACGAAAAGGATAATCTGATTTTTGGTAAGGCGCATAGATTAATTGATAATGGATAATTTATTAATAGCTCAATTTGAAAATAGCTCAATTGAGTCATTGAGCTATTTTCAAATTTTCACATTTTTCTCGGCTCATACATTTTTCTCTTCATCCAGCCCCATTTGCACAATCGGTGCACAATCGAAACCCGCAGCACGCCTATTCCATAAGTAATGCTTCTTTGAAGATTGATGCTTGAAGCTTCTTCAAAATATTTTGTTGGGCAAGTAATCTCGGCAATTTCGTAACCGAGATACACAATTTGGGACAGCATTTCATTGTCAAAAACAAAGTCTTCCGAATTGACTTCATAGTTGATGCACTGTAAAACCTCTCTCGAAAAAGCTCTGTAACCAGTATGATATTCTGCTATCTTTTGCCTGAGCATAACATTTTCAAAAAAAGTGAGAAGACGATTAGAAATATATTTATATAAAGGCATCCCTCCTTTCAAAGCACCCTTCCCAAGAGTTCTTGCGCCCAGCACTACCTGGTAGACATTATTCGCAATCAGATAAGCCATAGAAGGAATAAGCTTTGGCGTGTATTGATAATCGGGATGCAACATGATAACGATGTCACCACCGATTTCCAATGCTTTGTCGTAGCAAGTTTTCTGATTACCGCCATAGCCGCGGTTCCTGTCGTGCTTGATGATATGAGAGATGCCCAGCTCGCGCCCAATCTCAATTGTTTTGTCATTGCTGTTATCGTCCACAAGAATCACTTCATCCACAATATCAAAAGGGATTTCCTGATAAGTCCTTTTCAAAGTAAGGGCTGCATTATAAGCCGGAAGAACAATCACTAATTTTTTTCCATTGATCATTGAAATACACTATTTATAAGTAAGATTTCATCTGACATACATGCATTATTGAGTACTAACTATTGCTTTTCGATTTTTTAAAAACTAATTTCTTAATCCACGAAGGGTGGCGATCAAAAACAACATACACAGATAGTGCCACCGGCACACCAATCAATGCGCCTGCAAATACATCCTGCAAAAAATGCTGCCCGAGATAAATCCTTGAATACGCCACCAGCAATGCCGCCGATAAATACAGCAAGCTATAATTTTTATTTTTAGTGAATATAGAAAGCAGTAAAGCCGTGCCAAATGCGGTCGCGGTATGCCCAGAAGGAAAACTGGCATTGCCTACATGTGTAAAGCCGTCAATGAAATAAGCATAGTGCGCATCACCAATCAAAGTTTTAGGCCTTGGCATCGGGAAAAAATTTTTCACCGCCTGCACCACCAGCCCGGATAAAAGAAATGCTAAAACGATCTCCCATCCCGGCAGCGGGCGGCGCAACCATAACAGTAATAAGAATATGCCAATGGAAAAAAGACCGTCACCAACATTGGTGTATATCATAAAAAATAAATCCAGCGGCTTGCTGTGATAAGGGTTCAGCAAGATAAACCCATCAACTTTAGAATTGAATGACAAGAACAGGATACTTATCAGAAGGAACAACAAATAGACGGTAAAAAAATAAATGTTCTCTGAAAATATTGCGCTGGTTTTCTTCATTAATAAATTGGCTTCGTCACATTGATAAAACTGCAAAAGTAAATATAAACTTGCAAGTGGTTCTTTCATGTAAAAAGACTCGCCAATACAAAAAACATCAGGCTGTTCTTTTTACTTCCCCCGCGAAATCATCCGCTCCTTTTTTGTGATCTGGCTAATGCACATTTGTCAAGCCATTCTTTGCTGAATGGATCAATCATTCCAAAACGTTCTATATTGAATGGGGCGAAATCATAAGGATTGGGTTTGCCTGCTATCATCTCCGCAAATGCAAGCCCCACGCCGCCTGCAACAGAAATGCCAGCCCCGGCACATCCCGTTGCCGCATACAAATGCCGCACGGCAGGAACTGCACCCATACTTAAATTATTATCTGGTGTATAACCTGAAAACCCGGCTATATAAAACTTTAATCCGATATCATAAATCTTTGGAAAAAATCTTGCAAGCAAATCGATCACTTCCATCAAATCGCTCATACCTCTATCCATACTGAAAGAATACTGACTGACGTCGGATGGAATATCTTTTGGTGAAACGCTCATCGATTTTTTTTCCCTGATGCCAAAAAGCAGAGCACCACCCTCAGGCCTGGCATATGCTTGTGCATCGGGCAAAATAACAATAGGCGAGTGAAGCGGGAAAAGATCATCTCTTTCTGTGATCCAATACTGGCTTCTCACAGGTGCCACTGGTAATCCAACCCCTGCCTGCATTGCAATTATGGGTGACCATGCCCCGGCGGCAATTATAATATTCTCTGCAAAAATTTTTCCTGTATTTGTTGAAACTCCAACAGCCGTATCACCATCTAGTAGCAATGCATTTACTTCAATCCCCTGTCGTATGTCTGCACCCTGCATCTTTGCGCACCGTGCAAAAAAACTTCCTAACAAATAGGGATCGCAATACGCTTCACGTGGCATAAACCCGAATTGCAATACTTCATCCGTTTTTAACCACGGCAGCTTTTTTTGAACCGCTTCATGAGCAATATACTCCGCAGGCTCATCAAATTCGTTGGCGATTTTCATAAGATCACCAAGCGCTGCAACGCTGGGTTCGCTTGCCGCAACATGCAGCACGCCCACCTCTTTCATGTCCAGGCTTTCTCCCAATTGCTTTTCCATTTCAGCAACTGCACGGTAGGTCTCCAATGATAATGGGATAAAATGCTTCTTGCTCCGGATGCGCGTAACTAAGGCGGCAGCGCGGCTTGTAGCGGAATTGCAAATTTCATTACGTTCAAGCACGACTATTTTTTTCCCGGGATTATTTCTGGTGTAATAATATGCGATCGCGCAGCCAAATATGCCGCCACCAATAACTACAGCATCTGATTTTTCTGATGATTGAATAATCATATTCCAAGGCAACTCTGCCCGCGATATTTTTATGGAGAATTTATTGCAATACTTCTTTCACGGCTGCTACCAGCGCTCTTACATCATCCGGAAATATCTGACCGATATTACCGATGCGGAAAGCATCTGTTTTGCTCAGCTTGCCGGGATAAATCACAAATCCCCGTTCATTTAATTTATTATAGAATTCTCCGAAGTTGAAATTTTCTATCTCAGGATATAAAAAAGAAGTGATGATATGCCCTTGTATTTCCGGCCGCAGGTATTGTTTAATCCCTAACGCAGCCATTCCTTCATCCAGCACTTTCTTATTCGCTTTGTAACGTCGTTCTCTCGCCGCAATGCCTCCTTCTTCTTCCAACTCGCGCATGGCCTGTCGAAAAGCCATGATGCTGAGCGTGGGTGGCGTAAAACGGAACTGGCCATTTATTTCCAGCCCATTCCATTGGTCATACAGATCAAGGCTCAGGCTTCTTGCGTGGCCTTTTGCTTTTAGCAATTCATCGCGCTTGCACAGCGCAAAAGAAAAACCAGGGACACCTTCAATGCATTTGTTGGATGATGAAATAAGGAAATCAATATTCAGTTCTTTCATATCCATTTCCACACCACCAAAACTGCTCATCGCATCCGCGATAAAAACCTTGTCATGCTTTTTGCAAATGGCACCAATTTCTTTAATGGGATTGAATAAGCCGGTTGTTGTTTCGCTGTGTACGCAGGCAACATACCTAATTGAAGGATGCGACTGCAGAAAATTTTCTGTTGCTTCAGGATCCACAATTTCATCTTCTTCAAAACGCAGCACAAGATGATCCAGGTGATGAATGGTTGCCATTTTTACAATGCGCTCACCGTAAGCGCCATTTACCAAAATAAGCAAACTATCATTAACACCAACCACACTGCTTACCACGCTTTCTACTCCAAATGTGCCGGAGCCCTGCACAATCACACATTCGAAGCCATCTTCCTTTGAGACATGCGCAAGTTTCAACAAACCATCCCTGATATCTTTTACTGCACTCATGAATGCATGATCTCTCGATCCCATATCATCCAGCATGGCTTCCTTCACTGTTTTTGAAGTGGAAAGAGGGCCGGGTGTAAATAATATTTTTCTCATTGGAATACTTGTTAAGCCGTTTCTCTTTTACGCAAAACCTAAATGACTATCCTAAATTCCGCCCGGCAATATTAATTCAGTGGCCTCCGGTAAAGCGCACAACAGACTTCATAAAGCAGAAGCCACAACAGCACTGAAGCCCAATTCAACCTCTTTCCCGAAAACGATATACATCACGTTTTCGGGGGTGCCTTTTGGTTCTTTTTTGGACAAGCAAAAAAGAATAATAATTAACAACAATCTCCAAAGTCAGTTAACCCAGATAGCGGATAGTATAAAACTTACCACGGCATCGAAAATGTTTTTACGTAAGTAAAACATTTCATAGCCTCTATCACACCTTCCTTCACGCCAAGCCCTGAATCTTTGATGCCGCCAAATGGTGAGCTTTCTATACGATATCCCGGCACTTCATTAATATTCACTGTGCCTACTTTCAGTTCTTTTATAAAGCGGATTGCATATTGCATATTGTTCGTCACAATACCGCTGGATAATCCATATGCTGTTGAATTGCTAAGCGCAATGGCATCGTCTATATCTTTAAAAGTCAGGATTGGTGCAAGCGGGCCGAATGATTCATGCATCACCATATCTGCATTTCGTGGCACATCAACGATCACAGTGGGTTCTATCAAAGCGCCTTTTCTTTTTCCGCCTAACAACACTTTTGCACCTTGCTCAACTGCCTTGTTCACAACCGCTTCAAGATAAATAGCAGATGCCTCGTCAATCACAGTGCCTACAACTGTTTTGGGATCAGATGGGTCGCCGCAGATATATGTCTTCGATTTTTCTACAAATTTTTCAATGAATGCATCTTTTATCTTTTCATGTACAAGAATACGCTTCACCGCTGTGCAGCGCTGCCCACTGTTCCGATACGACCCCTCAGCAGCAAGATAAACCGCTGTATCCAGGTCTGCGTCTTCCATGATGATGATCGGATCATTGCCACCCAGTTCCAATATCACTTTTTTATACCCTGCTGTCGATGCAATTTTTTTTCCCACTGCAACGCTTCCTGTAAATGAAACAATATCAACTTTCTGATCTTTCACCAATCGCTCAGCAATTTCATTGGTGGGGCCTAACAGCACACTGAGCATGTAATGAGGCAGGCCGGCTTCATACAATAGCTCAACTAATTTGATTGCAGTGAGTGGTGTTTTTTCTGATGGCTTTAAAATAACCGGCGTGCCAACAGCAATGGCTGGCGCAATTTTATGCGCTACCTGGTTCAGCGGATGATTGAATGGTGTGATGCAAATGCCAAGCGATAATGGTTCGCGCAGCGTGAATATCTTTCTTGCCTTGCCGCTGGGCGAAATGTCGCATGAAAATATCTGCCCGTCATCTTTTAAGCTTTCAATTGCCGCAAACATCAGCACGTCTTGCGCACGGCCAGTTTCATAGATCGCTTCGCGAATTGCCAGGCCCGATTCCGCACTAATGATTTTTGCAAATTCATCCCACCTTTCAGTCAACAAGCTTCTTGTTTTTTCGAGTATGCTAAACCGCTCGTATCGGGTCAATGTTTTTCCTCCTGCCAAAGCTGCTTCAATTGCCTCTTGAGCATGCGATGCATTCGCTAATGCTACAGTACCCACTAAACGATTATCGTAAGGGCTTTTCACTTTGAGTATCTGATCAGATGTTACCACCTTGCCTGCAACGTAACAATGGGAATGCAGCACGTTATCCTCTTTTGTGTCTGATTTTTCCTTTGCATTAATATCTGTTGCGCTCATAGCAAAACATTTTAGTGTCGCTGAAGAATGATACTAATTTTTTTTAGCATAATGAATTTACATAAAGCACATTAATGGGTGCCATTCACAGTAAAATCAAAAATATCGAAGTTTCGAGGATCTCCTGCTGCCTTCATTTTATAAGCCGCATTCAGCGGATGCGAAATAATCATAGGCACCATCTCCTCATATCTTCCGCCATGTGAGCGTAAAGTACCATCCAATGCAGACAAGTCGTGGTATTCCGGCCTTCGCCCGACAACGACATCTCTTCCTGATAACACAACCAGATCGCCAATGCGGTCTTCGGGCTGCTCCAGCACTCTCACAGCAGTCGCCCTATCATACACTTCTGTAATGCCCGGCTGTATGGCCAGCCATTTTTTTATTTCATCTGCTTTTGAAACATCGGGCACATGAATCACCACATAAGAACCCAAAGCACCATGGTGCTTTACATAAGGATCGGTGATCGGGCATATCACTCTGAAGCCCGCTCCAAATTTCTCTTCCAGCATGTCTTCTACAAACAGCACATTAGGCGTGCCGTCTGCTTTTATTTTTGCGTTCATGCCGTGATCGGCTGTTGCGCCGACGATTGCGCCAGCCCGCGCTAATTTCCCGATCTCCTTATCCATCGCTTGATAAAAAGCAAGCGATGCTTCCGCATCTGGCGCATAAGTATGCTGCATGTAATCGGTAAGTGACAAATACAGAAAATCTGCAATCCCTTTTTCAATAAATGCAACACCTGCACGAAGCACGAAGAGGCTTGCATCCGCACTGTAGATAGGCGGAGTAGGATAGCCAACAATTTCCTCTACACCATCGATGCCATGCGTTTCTTCTTTTGCCTGATTTGCTTTTTCCGCAGAAATAGCGATGCCTTTCATATTATAAGATAGAATATCCCGCAGCTTTTCTTTTGCGGTGACTACAGCTACTTTACGGCCCGCATTTGCAGCAGCAGCGAGCAATGTTTCTGCCCGCAGGTATTCAGAGGAGTTCATCATCACTTCTTTATCTATTGCCGCATTATAAAAAAAATTACCGCTGATACCATGCACCGCAGGGGAAACACCTGTAACGATAGAAGAATTGTTCACGTTGGTAAAAGATGGCAACGCGCCGCGAACCATTCCGCGATATCCATTCACCGCCATACTTTTCAAATTGGGCAACAGATCGTGCGCCATAGTGGCGTCAAGATATTCATCCGCAGATCCATCAATGCATATCACCACAATCGGCTTTGCGACGGGTGAATAGTTTTTTCCGTTAGCAGAAAAAGGGTTTGTCGAAATACTCATTTCTATGTTTGATTTGAAAGATGATAATTCCTGAAAAATTATTGCTCAATTAAGCAAGTTGAGCAATAATTCATTTGCTATTCCTGTAAATTTTAGAGAACAAGGTTGACCCCCATAGCACCAGCAAAATACCGCCGCCTGCTGAAATATAAAATATCCACGTAAAAAAATCGACCCAGGAATATTTGATTGATATAAACTCTTTAACCAGCAATACAACTACAGTACCTAAATATCCAAATGCATCAGCAATGTATATCACAAATCCCACATTGCCCGGTACTTTATAGGCAGCCAGCATTCTTTCAAAATAAAAGCAATTGTATGGTACATAACCCAGGTAAAGCCCCGATGCAGCGAATACAATCCAGATAACCGGGGAAATAACTTTAAGATGAAATAGATA
>Ga0302280_1000036_pt1 | contig 148981 bp, 136 predicted proteins | sample III_Fen_E1_1_FD_198771 | JGI IMG/M metagenome (GOLD analysis project Ga0302280, IMG submission 198771) | Peat permafrost microbial communities from Stordalen Mire near Abisko, Sweden - III_Fen_E1_1 | ecosystem: Environmental > Terrestrial > Soil > Wetlands > Permafrost | place: Sweden: Abisko... | reverse complement strand
TGGATGGATACTTTATAACTTCCGTTAACTGAGCCTATCGCGTATACGCCATTATCAGTAGCATTTGATGGAATATAAGGGCTGGCACAGGAGGATGGGATATTAGGATTAACACATATGCTGGATGAAACAGTGTTGACGCCAGCTTGCGTGACGCGTTCGTAAGCATCCAGCAGGCCTGTGTCAGCGGCATAGTAGGCTTTTTTTAGATTGGCGGTACTGTTGGCCTGGGAAACAGCGCTGGCAACAGCTAAGACATAGACAGCCATGAAAGAAACAATCAAAAAAAAGAATATCAGTGCGAACGCGAGTGCAAAACCTTTGTTTTGATGCAGGTTAATCATAGATGATTCCTCAATAGAACATAGGTTGACGCCGAACCATTAGCAGCCAACCGGATGGTTGTTCCTCCTGATATATTTTGTGTTACGGCTACATCGATCTCAATAGCATTCAACGGTGTGCTCGTCGCAGGCGAAAAACGCAGGGTCAACATCGATCCGGTGGGTGCTGTGTAAATAGCTTGATCGGTAGCTTCACCGGGATAATGGTACATGACGGCTGAGCCTGCGTGATTTAGATAGTACCATCGGGCGGTGGCATCACTGGAGTTGCAATAGGTGGGGGCATCTTGGCAATAATACAGTTCACTGGCAGTCTGACTGACGTCACAAGAGGTAGATTGGGGGGCTCCTCCGCAAGTATACAAATGATTCGCGGCCCCGTTGGGGACCATATAAGTCTGTGCCGTTGACAGACGATAAACGACACCAGATTCTGTATCTCCGTCAATGATTTTACTAAGCACAATATTGGCACCATTTTGAAGGATCTGCCCTGACATTCCGGTAGTATAAGATTGACTGGATATGGTATAAAAACTAGCAATACCGGCCATTAAAAATACCGTGCAGGCGACGGCCATCATTAATTCACTCAGGCTAAAACCCTTGTTGTTCATTGTTATGCCTATAGGCTTAATTAAGCATCGAATCATTAGCGATGTCCTCAACATAGGTTTCGGTCATAGGAATATTAAATTTAAAAATCTGCTTTTTAGCAACGCTTTGAGCATAGGACTCATTCCAGGTGATCTTAACCGTGAAGCGCTCGATGGTTGTGCTGGGAACTTGAGTCGCCCCGGAAGTGCTGGTGTAAACTGCCGGTGCCACTGTAATGGACGCTGTAGCGCAAGGTATATTGGAACTGCTGCAAGTGGGAGTTGGGTTATAAATACCTTTAGTGTCCAGGATCACATATCCGGATATTGTCGTAGATTGCGGTAGGGGTGTGAAATAAGCGGATATGTTTTGACGCTGTGTTTCAATGAGTTGCTGGGCCACGTAGGCCGCCTGTATTTTATGTTTTGAATATGATGCTAATAGTCGGCTATTAGTGAGCATACTTACCGCAAAGGGAAGGAACACAAGTATGATCGTTACGCTCACAAGCACCTCAACGAGGGTAAACCCGCCTTCGCTAAAGATTCGGTGAGGCTTCTGCGAAGTTATAACGAAGGAGAGGCTGCTTTTTGTCTTGTAAGATTTATTCATCCCCATAAGAATCTTTCGTTCATCTGTTAATCTTAACTTCTTATAATTGTTACAGAGTTTCTCTTTAGCCGCAATAAAAAAACCGAATGTTTCTCAAAAGATCTCGAGATGCATTCGGGTTTTGGAATGTTTTGGTAATCACCGTCAGCAGCTCGACTGCCATGTCCCGCTTATGGCGGAGTTTAGGCTCGATCCTTTGCGTCACCAGCTTTCGCTAGTTTTGCCAATTCAAGTATGCCACATATTCTTCAGCTGTCAAGGCCCTTGACTAGGCATATAAACTATGTTAGATTACAAAACTTACGGGGTCGGTATTATATTTTTATATTTTACAAGGAGTGCGATATGTCTAAAATCAAATCTGTTAAAGCTCGCGAGATCATTGATTCCAGGGGGAATCCCACTATAGAAGTAGATGTCCTTTTAAGCTCAAAAGCATTCGGCCGTGCGGCTGTTCCTTCAGGGGCATCGACCGGAGAGCATGAAGCTGTTGAATTGCGTGACGGGGATAAAAGCCGTTTTGGCGGCAAGGGCGTTTTAAAGGCCGTTGAGAATGTCAATACCGTTATTGCCAAGGCGATCAAAGGTAAGGATGCGGATTTCAAGGCCATTGATAAATTAGTAATAGCTTTAGACGGCACGGAAAATAAGGGCCGTTTGGGGGCCAATGCAGTTTTGGGCGTGTCTTTGGCAGTGGCCAAGGCCGCGGCCAATGAAAAGGGAGTTCCTTTATATAGGTATATTGGCGGTTCCAAAGCAAACATTTTACCTGTTCCCATGATGAATGTTATCAATGGCGGGATGCACGCGGATAATAATTTGGATATCCAGGAATTTATGATCATGCCGGCAGGTGCTCCGAGCTTTTCAAAGGCCTTACAGTGGTCTTGTGAGGTTTTCCATTCGTTAAAAAAGATCTTGCATGACAAGAATTTGGCCACATCCGTTGGTGACGAAGGCGGTTTTGCTCCCAATCTAAATAGTAATGAAGAGGGGTTGGATATTATCATCGCCGCTATTGAAAAAGCCGGCTACAAACCTGGCAAAGATGTTTTTATTGCCTTGGATCCAGCGTCATCATCTTTTTATGAAAATGGCCAGTATGATTACAATGGTAAGAAAATTTCTTCAGCCGATATGATCAATGCTTATGCTAATATGGTCTCTAAGTACCCGATACTTTCCATTGAAGATGGTTTGGCTGAAAATGACTGGGCAGGTTTTGGTGCCATGACCGAACGTTTGGGCAAGAAGATCCAGATCGTCGGCGATGATCTATTCGTTACCAATATCAAATATCTTCAACGGGGAATTAACGAGAAAAGTGCCAATGCGATCTTGATCAAGGTCAATCAGATCGGCTCTTTGTCTGAAACTTTGGATACCATTAATTTGGCCAAGAAAAACAAATTTCATTCGATCATGTCGCATCGTTCCGGTGAGACCGAGGACGTGACGATCGCGCATTTGGTAGTGGGGACAGGTATAGGCCAGATCAAAACAGGTTCGTTGTCCCGTACGGATCGCATTGCCAAATATAATGAATTATTGCGTATAGAAGAAGAATTAGGTAAAAAAGCCGTCTATGCCGGCCAAAATTTTTCTAAGATTTATTAATGCTTAAAAATGCTCTTTCACTTTTCATCCTGACGGTTATTATCCTGGCTCTTTTTCTGCCCTCGTATTCTATGATGCAGGACTTAAAGCGGAAAAACGAGGAGTATGCCCGCAGGATCACGGCGTTGGAAGAAAAGAATAAGAAATTTGAAGAAGAACGTCACCTGTTGCAAACCGACCCGGATTATGTGGAAAAAGTAGGTCGTGAAACAATGGGTTTGATCCGCCCGGGAGAAACAGTCTACAAGATCGTCCCGGTGCAGCAGAAGTAAAGATATCGCGGGGTGGAGCAGCCCGGTAGCTCGCCAGGCTCATAACCTGGAGGTCATAGGTTCAAATCCTGTCCCCGCAACCATTAAAAAGCACTCAGTCGAAAGATTGGGTGCTTTTTAATTTCTACTTATAAAAAACCGGGACACATTGACTTATTTGATTTAAGTCAATGTGTCCCGGTTTTTTTATTCAATTTGACTTAAAAATTGCACAGTGTTAGTATTTTATTAGATATTCATTGTTGAAAAGTCGCTGCCTTTTCAGCTGTATCTGGCTGGAAAGGCATTTTTATTTATAATTTATTAATGGTGTCTAAAAATAAGGATGGAATATGCTTTTTAAATTCTTCCCGCGCGAGTTCGACTTTTTTAATCTTTTTGAAGAACAGGTTGATTGCGCTGTTCAAGCAGCCAGCAAATTCAAAGAAATAGTCGCCACTCCAGGGCTCATCGAAGAGTCAGCTTATCAAGAAATCATCCATCTTGAAAGCAAGGGGGACACCGCAAGCCACGCTGTTATTGAACAGCTCAATAAAACTTTTATCACCCCTTTTGACCGCGAAGATATCTATGCCCTTACAAAGGAGCTTGATGACATTACGGATATGATCAATACCATGGTGGGCCGCATTAAAGTTTATAAAATACCCGGTAGCGACAGGCATTTGATGGAATTTGCCAAGGTCATCGAAGAATCCGTTTTAACAGTTTCCAAGGCTGTTAAAGGCATGCGGGTTAAGAACGGATCCAAAATGGTCCTGGCTGCTTGTGTTGAGATCAATCGTCTGGAAAATGTCGGTGATGCTATGCGGGATGCCGTTATCATGGAACTTTTTGAATCCAAAAGTGCCATCGAGATCATTAAGTGGAAGGAAGTTTATCAGGATGCTGAGACAGTTCTGGATATTTGTGAAGACGTGGCCAATGTCGTTGAATCTATACTATTGAAACAAACTTAAAACTCATGCATATTCCAGCTGGGATTATTTTTCTTGTTTTATTGGCTTTGTCGTTCGATTTTCTAAACGGCTTTCATGACTCGGCCAATGCCATAGCTACCATTGTCTCGACAAGGGTCCTGACTCCCCGGCTGGCAGTGTTTTATGCAGCCTTCTTTGAGTTCATTGCGTTCTTTATTTTTGGTTTGCATGTGGCCAATACCATCGGTAAAGGCATCATAGATATTCATGTTGTTGACCAGACCGTTGTTTTTGGGACCCTCATAGGCGCTTGCGGGTGGGATATCATTACCTGGTATTTTGGCTTGCCGACAAGTTCTTCTCATGCGCTTATCGGCGGGATGATAGGGGCAGCGCTTGTGAAAGCAGGCCCGAAGGTCTTGATCATGCCGGGTATCCTAAAAGTGGTCTTGTTTATCTTTATTGCTCCGTTAATCGGTTTATTTTTAGGTTTCTCCTATGGTATTTTAGTCCATTGGATATTTCGAAAATCTTCCCCAAGGGAAGTGGACACCTTCTTTCGAAAGGGCCAGCTTGTGTCTACTGCTTTTTACTGTACGGGTCATGGGGGTAATGATGCACAAAAGACCATGGGCATTATTGCCAGTCTTCTTTTTAGCGCAGGGCTTTTGGGGGATAAATTTTATGTTCCCGCATGGGTCGTTTTTGCCTGTTATACGACATTATCTTTAGGGATCATGTGTGGGGGATGGCGCATTGTCAAGACCATGGGGCAGAAGATCGTAAAACTTCGGCCGATTGACGGGTTTTGCGCTGAGACAGGGGCTGCCAGCATGTTATATGTCGCTTCATTTTTAGGTATTCCCATTAGCACAACCCATACGATCACCGGCGGCATTATGGGTGTCGGCTCACTCAAGCGGTTAAGTGCTGTCCGATGGGGAGTGGCTGGCAGAATAGTATGGGCTTGGATAATAACGATCCCTTGTGCAGCGGCTATTGCGGCGCTGGCGTATACAGCGGCCCATTTCTTCAGGATTTTTTGATTCCCTGGTTTTTTATAATTACCTTTTTGGAATCGCTCAGCACAAGCTATTTGTACTGAGCGTTTTTTTATGTTAATCTTGTGAACTTATGATTGACCCTTTCATTGCCTCAGAAACAGCACGTAGGCGTACATTTGCGATTATCTCGCACCCGGATGCCGGTAAAACTACGCTTACCGAAAAGCTTTTGCTTTATGGCGGAGCCATCGGTTTGGCTGGCTCAGTCACAGCCAGTAAGAGACAGCGGGACACTTCTTCAGACTGGATGGAACTAGAGAAAAAGCGCGGCATTTCTATTTCTTCGACGGTCTTACAATTTGACTATGACGGGTTTCGCCTTAATCTTCTCGATACTCCCGGGCATAAAGATTTCTCTGAAGACACCTATCGTGTGCTCATGGCTGTTGACGCGGTAGTGATGGTCATCGATGCCGGTAAAGGGATCGAGACCCAGACGAGGAAATTATTTGAGATCTGCCGCAAGCGTGGTATTCCGATCTTTACCTTCATGAATAAACTTGACCGTCCTTCCCGTCCGCTTTTGGGATTGATGGATGAACTAGAGAAGGTTTTAAGCCTGAAGGCGTATCCTATTAATTGGCCTTTGGGTAATGGGCCGGATTTTAAAGGCGTATACGACAGAGGACTTAAAGAAGTTCACATGTTCGAACGTTTGGGAAAAGGTGCTTTTCGTGCGCCTGTTTCCGTCCATGATCTAAGCGATCCTTTTGTGAAAAGCCATTTACATGAAAGCGTTTATAAGGAAGTCGTCGAAGAGCTCGAAATCCTGGAGGCAACCCAGGGGACATTTGATCTAAACCAGGTCCTCACAGGTAAGCAAACACCGGTGTTTTTTGGAAGTGCTGCCAATAATTTTGGTGTTGAGCTTCTCTTAAGAGGTTTTTTGGAATATTCAACCGGCCCCACCCCCAGGAATTCTTTAAATGGTTTAGTCCCGGTCGCCCGTCCAGAATTTTCTGCCTTTGTTTTTAAGGTTCAGACCAATATGAATCCCTTGCACCGGGACAAGGTTGTTTTTGTCCGTATCTGTTCCGGGAAATTTACCCGCAACATGATGGTGAAACACGCCCGCACAGGAGAAGATATCAAGCTTTCAGATTCCCACAATATTTTTGGTCGTGACCGTGAAATTGTCAACGAAGCCTATCCCGGAGACATTGTGGGCTTTGTGACGAAGAATGATTTAAAGATTGGCGACACCATCACAGAAGACCTAAGCATTGTCTATGGCGAGATCCCCAGCTTTGCCCCCGAATCATTTGCCTTTCTCGAGAATGCCGTAACTTCGGGCTATAAAGCTTTTCGCAAAGGAATGGACCATCTGCTCGCCGAGAATATTGTGCAGTCTTTTCAATTGAAGACCCCTAAAAATAGCATGCCCTTGCTCGGTGCGGTGGGGCCATTGCAATATGAAGTATTGCAATACCGCCTTAAAGATGAGTATGGGGCTGATTCAAACTTAAATCTTATGCCTTGGAAAGTTTTAAGATGGGTAGAAAGTCATACGGAAGCCCAGCTGCTTTCCATTCTTCCCAACGGGGGAGCCCTTGCCGTTGACGATCAAGACCGCCTTGTCATACTCTTTCCAACAGAGTGGGCTTTTAAATATTTCAAAGAAACACATTCAAGCGTTGTACTGACAGATTCACCGGCCATTAAGAATTATCAATCCATCTAGGCGCCATGACCTTTTTTGAATTGGGATTATCTAAAGATCTATTGCAGGCTGTTGGATTTGCCGGATACCAGGAACCGACAGCTGTTCAAACGCAATCCATCCCTTTAATTTTATCAGGCAAGGATCTCATTGCCGAAGCTAAAACCGGGACGGGAAAGACGGCCAGTTTTGTTTTGCCTATTTTACAATTATTACAAAATAGCCCTGATGAAGAAACCAGGATGATCAAGGCGCTCATTCTGGCCCCGACGCGCGAATTGGCCATGCAGGTCAATGGCGTCATCAAGGTTTTCGGACGGAGTTTAACCAGGCCGTTGCGTAGTGTCTTGCTTATCGGTGGCTTGAACATCGATGTCCAGTTAAGAAGTATCATCCATGGCAACGATATTGTGGTGGCCACTCCGGGACGGTTATTGGACGTGGCGCTGCGTCAAAAGATTGATTTTCAATCCCTTAAGATTTTAGTCATTGATGAAGCGGACAAGATTTTCGATCTGGGATTTGCCAAAGAGTTGGAATCAGTTTTAAATTTGTTGCCCCTCAAACGGCAGAATTTATTATTCTCAGCAACGATCGACGATGAGCTTAAAAGTCTGACGCAGAGATTCATGCCTGAGGCTGTGTCAATTAAAATTGATGATGTGACTCCAACAGTCGAGGGCATTCATCAAAGAGTCATTGAAGTCAACCGTTCCAATCGCGGGCCATTGCTGCGGCATTTGATCCAAACTGAAAAGTGGCAAAATGTGCTTGTCTTTGTTGCCTCTGTGAGAGCGGCGGATATCCTGGCGGTGAAACTCAATCATGCTCATATTCAGGCCCAAGCTTTTCATGGCGGTTTGACCCAAGCCCAGCGTACCTTTGTCCTCAATGATTTTAAGCAAAGAAAAGTCGATGTGCTGGTGGCCACCGATCTTGCTGCCCGCGGGATCGATATAGATAAATTGGCCTTTGTGGTCAACTATGATCTGCCGCGCGCTCCCGGAGACTATATTCACCGCATCGGGCGCTCGGCGAGGGCAGGGGAAAAAGGAACAGCGGTAACTTTTATCGGACATGAAGACAAGGCGCATTTTGCCCTCATTGAAAAACGAATACGGATACGTTTACATAAAGAATCCGTTAATGGTTTTGAATTAACAGGTGAGTCTTTGCCGGAGATCAAAGGTAAGGCCCCTGTCAAAGGCTTGCGCATGAGCAAGAAAGATAAAGCCCGTGCCGCTGCAGCCAAGAAAGAAGTAAAAACATGACCGAGACATCCAAAGATTTTAAAAGTGTGGGTTTACCGCAAGCCATGCTCGATAATTTAAAGTCATTGGGTTATTTGGAGATGACGCCCATACAGGAAAAAGGCTTGCCGTTCATTTTGAGCGACAGGGATTTTATCGGGCAGGCCAATACCGGCAGCGGCAAAACAGCGGCATTCGCCTTAGGGATATTGACCAAATTGGATCTAACGATCCATATGCCTCAGGCCTTGGTGATCGTTCCTACCCGTGAATTGGCCGAGCAGGTGGCCAATGAGATCAGGCGTCTGGCGCGCTTTACCAACAATATCAAGGTGCTGGCTATTTCCGGTGGATCAGAAGAGCGCCATAAGATCAAATCCCTCAAGCAAGGAGCTCATATCATCGTCGGCACTCCAGGCCGTATTCTCAAATTACTTGAAACCGGAGTCCTGATCACGTCCGATCTTAAGGTTTTGGTATTAGATGAAGCTGACCGTTTGCTTGAATTGGGGACCATTGAAGAAATAAACCGCATCGCCTCGTTTACACCGGTAGATCGCCAAACCATGTTATTTTCTGCGACCTTCCCCCATGGCATAAAGACATTAAGCGGCAGCTTACAGGAAGATGCTGCCCAGATCACCATTGATTCGCAGCATCAAATGAGCACCGTTAAACAAATTTTCTTTAAAGTAGAGAATGAAAAGAACGACGCTTTATTGCGAGTGTTGGGGTCTTACCGCCCAGAGTCCTGCATTATTTTTTGTAATAGCCGGGAGGCCTGTAATAAAGTGGCAGGTCTTTTGCGTACCAAGAAAATAGATTCTCTGCAGATCCATTCGGACCTAGAACAGCAGGACAGGACCTTGATCCTTATCAAATTTGATAATAGAAGCTGCCGTATTCTGGTGGCCACAGATCTCGCTTCACGCGGGCTTGATATCAAGGACGTCAGTGTTGTCATTAATTATGATTTACCATCGGACCATGAGCTTTATGTTCATCGCATTGGACGCACAGGACGGGCAGGTCAAGAAGGCTTGGCACTTAGTTTATACACCCACACAGAACGTGCCTTGCTTCGCAATATTGGAGTCTATTTAAAAACGGATTGTGTCACCAAAGAATTAAATGAATTGGAGAAGTTTAAACCATTTATTCTGCGTTCGTTCATGTCGACCATTTATATCAGCGGCGGCAGAAAAGATAATATCCGGCCCGGTGATATTTTAGGCGCCCTGACCAAATTGGCGGGGTTAACCTCGCAAGAGGTGGGGAAGATCCATATCTTAGAAGTTAATAGCTATGTGGCCATCACCCCTGATAAAATAGAACATGTGGTTGAATGTTTGAATGCAGGGAAGATCAAAGCCAAGAAATTCAGGGTCGGAAAAGCTTCTTGATTCTCGATGAAGAATACTCCATTATTGATCACCATAGTATTATTGATGCTCACCCAGATCTGCTGGGCGGATGGAAATTCTCAGGTTAATAATTTTAGCGACTATATTAATTCACCGGAGAATTCTGCTGATAATTCGGCTAAAAAGAATATGAATCTGCCCCCCATGATAAGCCCCAAAACCGGCGAAGCTTCCGATAAGACAAATTCAAGCAACTCAGATTCTAAGTCGATAACACGTGGAATTCCTATTAAATGGAAAGCCTGTACAATAGACAGTGATTGCACCGCTGTAGTGGCAGATTGCGTATCTTGGGATGCTCTTAACAAAAAATATTTAAATAAACTTGCTAGAAATCTGAAATCTTGTTCAGAGTCCATCGATCCCGGGTTCCAGCCACTAACAACCTGCGTCAATCAGATGTGTAAGACAACAGATCAAACCACCCTTGTTTCATGGGACGAATGGTTGAACGATATGCACAAGAGAAGAGAGAAATCGACGCCCATTATACCTTAGTACTATTGATTCATTTTATACCCATCCCTACAATACAATAATTCAGGAATAAAAATTATTGAAAGTCCTCTACGGAAAGTAAATAAAGTATTTTTTAAAGTATATGGATATCGAACGCCGTATTTTTGATCGTTTTCAGTTCCGTTTCCCGACGAAATTTAAAGATAGTCGTGCTGATTTCGGCAATGATGTTTATTTAAGGGATGCTTCCGCCAATGGTGTAAATATTCTTACCAGAGACAGGCTATTTATTAATGACCGTATCGCTTTAGAAGTTGAATTACCTGATGGTAATGATCCATTGGTTTTGAGAGGTCGGGTCATGTGGAGTAAACCTGCCAATGAGTCATCTTTGTGGGATACTGGCATGGAGTTTGATGAAATCGATTTCATGAAAATGCAGCGTATTTTTAAATACAATCATACTTATTAAAAGCATTTTTAATTATACCTCGGTACAATTGCTTTAATCTCTTCTTCCCTTAGAATCACCTCATGGTCAATCCGGTAATAGATAAAGGATCAGGAAATTTATATGATGTAGAAAACCGATCTGAGTTGCCCTACTCAGGTATTTTTAATGAAGATCACTCGAATAGGTTGACCGCACTGTTAACGGAAAAGGCCGGAGTAAAATATGATGCCCCAATAATATTATCCGCTGCTCAGCTGAAAACAAAATTTAATTTAAATCAGTTAAATGAATGTGGACTTCTTCCCTGGTTACATGAGGCAGTTAATTTACATGCTTCTGATCTCTTTCTTTCTGACGGAGAACAGCCGGTTTTTAAGATTTACGGAACGTTCAAGCGGTTGATGGAAAACGCAGTGACCACAGAAAAACTGTTTAAGATAATCACTGCCATTCTGCCGCCGCAAAAGTTAAAAGAGTATCAAGAGGGCCAGGAAGTAGATCTGGGATTGGATGTCCCTGGATGCTCTCGTTTCCGTCTGAATATTTTTAGGCACCAGACAGGTATTACGATTGCGATCCGGCCGATACCTTATAATATCCCTGAAATGAGGGAGCTTGGTCTTCCTCCGGTCTTTGAGGACCTGGCTCATTTGAAGCACGGATTGATCCTGATTACAGGGCCGGCTGGCAGCGGTAAGTCAACGACACTCGCTTCCTTTATCAATCAAATCAACCGGCAAGAAGAGCTTCATATTATAACCATTGAAGATCCTGTGGAATATTTTATCGATCATCAGCGTTCACTGGTACATCAGCGCGAAGTCGGCACGCATACAGCATCTTTTAGCGATGGATTAAAGAGTGCCTTACGGGAGAATCCAGATGTTATTGTTGTTGGAGAATTACGTGATCTCGAAAGCATTACATTGGCTATCCGCGCAGCCGAGACCGGACATCTCGTTGTAGGAACGCTTCACAGCGGCACGGCCATACAAGCGATCACGCGTCTGTTGGATGTTTTTGAAGTGGGTAGGCAGGCCCTTATTCGCGTTCAATTGGCCCAATCCCTGCAGGCGGTATGTTCTCAGCGTTTGTATAAAAGGTCTGATGGGAAAGGAATGGTGGTCGCGACTGAGATGTTGATAGCCACTCTTGCCATCCGGAACATTATCCGTCAGCAACGCATCCATGAGATTCGCGGTTATATGGAAACCGGAATGCGTGAGCAAATGCATACGTTTAAACAAAGTATTCAAGTGCTTATTAGGGAAAATTTGGTGGATGCCTCGTGCATATTGGAAAGTGGTGAGGAGAATCCTGTGCCTGAATTGCCCAATCCGACTATGTTTAGAACCAGATAAATTTTCAAAGAGAGCCGGTAAGAATAAGCTCTTGTAAGAGGCAGGGTAAAGGCCTATTATACCTAGGTATAATTGACTGACCGCCCAATATCCTGTAATTTAGATCAGTTAAAATGTAATAATAAGAGATGAGGTTTAAGTAAGCTTCATCCCTTATTATAATCTCTTGCTTCACATCTTAATAAATTAAGGAAAGGAAAGGAATGCCCTCTCTTATCTATATTGTGGATGACGACGAGTCAGTGTGCAGAGCACTTAAGATCCTTTTATCGTCCTATGACTTTGAAGTAAAAACATTCAATTCCGCACAAAAATTTTTTGACTCCGTTGCCAATGACGATCCTGGTTGTTTGCTTCTCGATATTCATATGCCGGGATTAGACGGCTGGGAAGTTCAGAAAAAGATACTTAATTCCGGATCGAAACGTCCGGTTATTTTTATCTCAGCTGAAAAACAGGACAATGCCGCAGACCGGGCTTTGAAGGTCGGGGCGGTGGGGTTCCTACAAAAGCCTGTCAATGGCCAGACCCTGGTCGATCTTATTAATGACGCGAAAAACTAAACATCAATTATCAATGAAAAATATAAAAGTTGTAAAATCAACGAAGAGCTGTTCCATCCTTCCTAAAAAGGCTAAAAGACCTCTTTTAAGAAAGACAACCCGTAATATCTTGGAAGATAAGCTCCGGTTTCAGATGGAGGAGATGGTAACCCAAAATAGTAAATTAATGCAGGGGATTGACAGGGAAAAGGTTGCGGAAGAGCAAATACATATTCGAACTAAGGCTATGGAAGCTGCGTCAGATGGTATTTTTATTATTGATGCCAAGGACAATAATTTTAATATTGTTTATGCTAATCCCTCTTTTCAGATGATTACCGGATATGCGAAGAAGGAGATCATTGGGCACAATTATTTTATGTATGCAGGGGGTAACTCTGATTTACGTATTTCTGGAGAAATAAGACAGACCTTGTCCCAGGGAAAATCTTTTCATGGGGAGTTGCTAAAATTTAAAAAGAACGGGGAAAAGTATTGGTGTTTACTACGCATTGCTCCGATACGTGATACTAAGGGTGTGGTCACGCATTATGTGGGGATCAAAAGCGATATTACCTTGATGAAGCAGCGGGTCTTAGAAATTGAGGAACAGCGAGAAGAACTTTTGCATGTGACAAGAGTGGGCAAACTTGCAGAGTTTGTATCGTCGCTGGCCCATGAGATCAGTCAGCCGTTAACAGCCATTCTTTCTTATGCTCAAGCTGCCCAGCGAATGTTAAAAGACAGGGAACCTCAATTACAGGAAATTTTGCAGTTCATTGTTAATGATGATCAACGGGCTGCTGAAGTCATCCGGCGTTTGAGGTACTTGTTAAAAAAGAGCAAACCTGCCTTCGTGTCTCTTGATATCAATACTGTTATTCGTGATACGGTTTCGCTAATTATTCCTCAGGTTACAGCTAAGGATAAGGTTATTAAATTTGAATTGGATATTGGTCTTCCATTGATCCAGGGGGATCGAATACAACTGCAGCAGGTGGTCTTAAATCTTATTAGCAATAGTTTAGAGGCAATGGAGTCAAAGAAAGACTCTCATGAATTGATCATTAGGACATCGCGTAAAGATACGGACACGATTTTGGTGCAGGTCAGGGATTCAGGATGCGGTATTCCTGAGGGAAACATGAAAAAGCTTTTTTCTCATTTTTTTACCAGTAAACCGGACGGGTTGGGGATGGGGTTGTCTATCAGCCGCTCCATTATAGAGGCACATGGCGGTCACCTGGAGGCGGAGAATAATCCGGATCGCGGTGCGACTTTTTATTTCATCTTGCCTATCCAGATGAAGAATTCCAATGAGTATTAATAGCCCTATTATATATGTTGTTGATGATGATATCTCGGTATGCAGAGCCATGGCCTTATTATTAAAATCACATGGGTTTAGGGTTGAGACATTTACACGTGCAGAAGAATTCCTGAATTTTAAGCATCTAAAGGTGCAGTCTTGTTTAGTCCTGGACATTCGCCTGCCTAATATCAATGGCTTTGCACTTCAAGAGGTCATGGTTCAAAGAGGGATCATCACTCCTATTATTTTTATTACCGGATATGGGGATATTCCCATGAGCGTCAAAGCGATGAAGGCAGGGGCTATTGATTTTTTGCCTAAACCTTTTACCGAGAAAAAGCTTCTTAACGCCATCACCCTGGCCATCTCAAAAAGCAAGATCCAGAATAAGAACCAATCCGAAATAACGAAGATCAAGCAGCACATTGACTCCTTGTCTCCGCGAGAACTGGAAGTTTTTCATTTTGTGGCTCAGGGCATGCTGAATAAACAGATCGCCTCCAAGCGGGGAACTTCCCTGCAAACCATCAAAATCCACCGCGGCAGGGTCATGCAAAAGATGCATGCCAAAACCGTGACCGAGCTTATCCACTTCGCCCAAAAAGCGGGCATTACTACTGCCTCAAACTGATCACCCGTCGATACTCGTTATTATACCTCGGTACAATTGATTCATTTTTTTCCATCCCTAGAATGCTCTTATACAGTAAGAAGAAATGCAGCAATCGTTTTTTTATGAAAGGAGTGTTCTATGTTGAATTGGGCCGTTACTTTTTTTGTTATCGCCATTGTCGCAGCAGTATTAGGGTTCGGTGGCATCGCAGGTTCAGCCATTGGTATCGCTAAGATTTTATTTCTTGTGTTTTTAGTTTTAGCGGCAGTTTCTTTTATTTTGGGCAGGAGAATTCCTGCATAGTTTCAAAATAAAATCCTCATGGGAGGAAAATTGAAAAAACGTGCAATTGTAAAGGAAGGTGTTCTATGAAGGTCAATTACTCGAAGGTGTTTTTAGCAGTGATGTTTGGACTTGTTTTTACCAGCATGCCTGTGCGCGCTTCAGAAACAGATGATCGTATTCAATCAGCTGCCAAGGATTCGTATGTATTCAGGACGGAACTTAAGGATGATTCGATCAATATTAATTCCAACAACGGCGTGGTGACCTTGACAGGAACAGTCAGCGAAGCGTCCCATCAATCGTTAGCTCAAGACACTGTGTCGAGTTTGCCTGAGGTTAAAAGTGTAGACAATCAATTGACCATTAAAGGTGATCAGCCTGCTCAGAATTCAGACGGGTGGATTGGCATGCAGGTCAAGAGTTCTTTATTCTTCAACCGTAACGTGAGTGCCGTCAATACTGAGGTAGATGTTGCCGATGGGATCGTTACTTTAAAGGGACAGGCAGATAGCCAGGCCCAAAAAGACCTGACCGGTGAATATGCCAAAGATATTAATGGCGTCAAAGGTGTTAATAATGAAATGACTATAGGTGAAGCGGGTAATCAACCGGCAGCTGCCAATCAACCGACCGCACCCAAGGACAATAAAATAGATGACGCATCTATCACAGCCCAAGTCAAGATGGCATTCTTAACGCATCATTCAACCAGCGCTTTCAAAACTGGTGTTTCAACAACTGACGGGGTTGTTACATTAAGCGGAAATGCCACCAGCGGAGCCGGAAAAGATATGGCCTCCAAAGTTGCTGGGGACATCAATGGTGTCACAAGTGTAGTTAACAATATGACGATCATTAATCCGTAATTACAGGGAAGGATAGATATGTTTAATCGAACGTTACAAATATTATTTGGCGTTGCTTTAGTTGTGCAATTGACAGGTTGTTTTTATCATGACGACCGTTGGCATCATGACCACGACAGGGATTATCATCCGGAACATCATGACGATGCAGGAGTTGATGTGCATTTGCATGGATAATTATATGGAGTATTTTTCGATGATCGCAAAATGGGTGTCAGATAAAGCCGCGCAGTCCTATGTGGGCTTCGCGGCTTTTCTGATTGTTTTGATTTGGGCGATCGTTGGTTTGCCCCTTCATTTTAGCGTGATGTGGCATCTGATCATCGGCACCTTATCAGCGGTTATTTCTATTTTGATGCTTTTTATCATTCAAAACAGCCAAAACCGTCATACCATTGCGATCCAGTTAAAACTTGATGAGATCATTCGAGCCACTAAAGGTGCTCATAACGAAATGATGGACATTGAGAAATTAACAGATGAGGACTTGGGGAAGATCCAAAAGAAATATGGTTTATTAGCAGAGAAGACCAAAGATAATTTAAAAAAAGGCAAACTCGACACAAATACCCCGGATATTGGGAAAGCTGTTGAAGTAAAAACGTAATCTTTATAAATGGAGGGAATTATGGTCAAAACGTTAGGTAATATGTTACGTGTTTTTATCTGTGCTGTTTTAACTTTGCAATTGGTCGGTTGTGGAACCCTTATGTATCCAGAACGTAGAGGACAAAAAGGCGGCAGATTAGATGTAGGAGTTACGGTCCTGGATGCTGTTGGGCTATTATTCTTTATTATTCCGGGTGTTATTGCTTTTTGCGTAGATTTTGGTAATGGAACGATTTATTTACCGGAACATAGGGTGATGAATTCTTTGAATATTAAGGATTTTAGAGAAGTTAAATTCGATCCTAAACACACCAGCATGGCAATGCTTGAAAGGATCATTAAAGATCAAACTGGATGTTCGGTCAAATTGGATCAGGACAACGTCAAGATCTCTAAATTAAAATCATTGAATGATATGGTGGTTCAATTCGCCAAGGTCCTGCCTGTCATGCAAAATGATCGTATCGCATTATTATAAAGGAGTAGAAAATGTTAAAACAAATCTTAAAATTCAGAATAGCTTTATTGTTTTCGTTGTGTCTTTCATTATTCTGCCCCGGGGTATTTGCTCAGGGACACCAGGAAGGGCGTGGTAACGCAGGTACTATCAACAGAGGTTCCGGTGCATATAGTAGAAGCGATGGGCATAGGCATTATTATCACAATGGTAATTGGAACAGGAATGGCTGGTATGGTTGGGGAATCCCTGGCCCTATTTTATCTAATGGTGTTCTTGTTTCATCCCTTCCACCGGGCTACACAACGGTTGTCGTTAGCGGTAGCTCATACTTCTATGGTAATGGTATGTATTTTAGACAAGTCTCCTCGGGTGGTTTTGCCGTGGTTACGTTGAATTAAAATGGAGGATTTATGAAGAATTTAAAATCAGCTGTCATCGAAAGTCGTACGGATTCAGAGAAAATCGAAGTAATGACCCAAAATGGTAAAGAGCAAATATTCCGTACCAAGAATACAATTCCGGAAAAAGTCAGGATTCAGATGGAAGCTATTTTACAAGAACGCCTTGCTGATTCTATTGATCTGATGACCCAGGCCAAACAAGCTCACTGGAATGTGAAAGGACCGAATTTTATTGCTTTACATGAGCTTTTTGACAAGATCGCAGAGGAATCTGAAACTTATCCGGACCTTATTGCCGAGCGTATTGTCCAATTTGGTGGTATTGCAGAAGGGACGATCCAAGTCGTGGATAATCGAACAAGTTTACCGAATTATCCTTTGATCCTGATGACAGGCAAGGAACACATCGAGGCGTTCTCTCATAGCCTCGCGGCATATGGTGAACTGGTTCGTATAACGATCAAACAGGCAGCTGAATTAGATGATCCTGCGACAGCGGATATTTTCACCGAGATATCTCGCGGTGTAGACAAGAATTTATGGTTCATTGAGGCCCATAATCAGTCTGAAAAATAACGGGAATATATCATAAAAGGAGAAAGTGCTATGACAACAGAAACGCAAGCCAGATCAAGCAATGCAAAGATCAGTGAGGCCCTAGAGCTTTTGAATGAGGTCGCTAAAGAAAAGAAAGATGAGCTCAAAGGTTTAATGGTTAACAAGTACGCACATATCCGTGAGGCGATGAGCTCAGGGGTAGAGCATGCTCAAGAGGTGATCGCCCAGGGCAAAGAAAAAGTAATAGAAATAGCAGGGGATGTTGATAAACGCGTACATAAGGACCCGTGGGTCTACATTGCCGGGGCTGCAGCAGCATCTCTTTTGTTGGGTTATTTGATGGGATCTAAACGTAAATAATCATTAGTCTATCAGGATGTGATCATGAATACGACTTTGCGTCGGTTATTGGAACAATTTCTTTCTGCTTTTTTTCTCCTGACTATCGTCAGGAAATTTAAGAGCAGGTCTTCTTTGATCAAGATAAGGGCCGCACAGGCGTATGTCCTTGGTGTGAAGAAAACAAGGATCTTCTTTTTAGGAGGGGTATTCGTATTTGTTTCATTTATGTTCCTCTTAAATGGTTTATCCTTGATCCAAACGGCATTCTTTACTTATTCGATGTGGAGCAATGAAATGAAATTCATCGTCGCTTTAATATTAGGCGGGATAGAATTTTTGGGCGCTGCGGGTATTTTAATCTATCTATTTAGAGAAGAAACCTGGGGCAAATTCTCCGGAATTCAGAAGGTGGTCAGTTTGGTGATCGATGAAGAAGGCAAGAATAATGAGTTAACGGGTCAATAATTATGATCACTCCCATTAAGGTTTTTTTTAGAAAGGCGCGTTCTTTCTTCAGCCGTAGCGAGTGGACTATCCACTTGTTAAGATTATCAAAGTTAAAGAAAGCTGATGAAAAGACGGGGTTGGTGATGATCCAGATCGATGGTTTATCACTAACCCAATTCCGGCAAGCCCTTCAAAAGAGACATCTTCCATTCTTGAATACTCTCCTGCAAAAAGAACGTTACGCCATCCATTCTTTTTATTCCGGGCTGCCTTCCAATACTCCTGCCGTTCAAGGAGAATTGTTTTATGGGGTTAAAACATGCGTACCAGCCTTTAGTTTTGTGGATCGTAAGACCGATCAGCCTATCAAAATGTCCGATACTGCCTACGTGGCTTCATTAGAGGCTGAATTAAAAAAACAAGGCAGCGGGCTATTGACAGGTGGCAGCTCATATTCCAACATCTTTGCTGGGGGTGCCCAAGAAGCACATTGTTGTTGGGGAAAAATGGGTTGGGAAGGAGTTGTTCATGCGGTCAACCCATTTGTATTTCCCTTTTTGATGATCTTATATATTGATATCTTTATAAGGACTTTTCTTCTTCTGACCATTGAAGTTGTGATCGCCAGCTTTGAATGCGTCCGGGGAACGTTAAAGGGAAGGATGTTTCTAAAAGAATTGGACCTTATTTGGTTAAGGGCCTTGGTTTGTGTTTCTCTTCGAGAGTTCGTCACTGCCGGTGCTTCGATGGATATTATGCGGGGCTTACCAGTTATTCACCTTAATTTATTAGGATACGATGAACAGTCGCATGCTCGTGGGCCCTCTTCCAAGTTTGCCCATTGGTCGCTTCAAGGCATTGATGATGCCATCAGGCGTATCAATCGTGCGATCAAGCGCTCTCCTTATCGGGATTACGATATATGGGTTTATAGCGATCATGGTCAGGATAAAACAATTCCCTATCTGATCAAGAATGGTGTAACACTTGAAGAAGCGGTAAAGAAAATATTTGTTCAGCCTGAGGCTCTTGTTTCAGCTATGGGGCCTATGGGACATATCTATCCTCAGAAAAAGTTAAAAAGATCAGAGATAGATTTTTTGGCGAAGAAACTGGTGGATGAGGCCAAAATTCCTTTGGTGATCACACGTCTGGGGAATAATAAGGCTTGTGGATGGACGAAGCGGGGGGCATTTATCCTTCCGGATGAGCTCGCCCAGGTCTTTGGCAAGGATCATCCGTTCCTTGACGAGATTAGAGAAGATATTTTACGGGCGTGTTATCATCCCGACGCAGGAGAATTTATTATTTTGGGTTGGTGCCAAGGTGAAACAGCCATTAGTTTTGCCTTTGAATATGGTGCTCACGCAGGAGCTGGTCGTGAAGAAACCCAAGGGTTTGCATTACTGCCGTTGGATGCCCCTATTGAGCCCAATGGCAAGAATTATTTACGGCCTACTGATCTGCGAAAAGCTGCTGAGAATTGTTTGAGTCAGAATTTTACTTTTCGCCGCAGCACCTCTGGTCCTGAGGCCGTTATTTCAAAGGCATTACGGATCATGAGTTATAACGTTCATGGGTGTAAGGGCATGGACAATCGCATTTTAACTGACCGTATTGTCCGTGTGATCGCGAGGGACGATCCCGATGTTGTGTGTCTACAAGAATTGGATGCGGGACGATTGCGTTCTTTTGGGATTGATCAGGCCCAGCGAATTGCCGGGAGATTGGGGATGTCTTTTCAATTTCATGCTGCGTCTCATTATAAAGATGAACAATATGGGAATGCCATTTTGAGCCGTTATCCGATGTCCTTGATTAAAAATGATGTTCTGCCCAAATTATGGGATAAAAGGGTTTTGGAGTCTCGTGGAGCTATTTGGGTCATGGTTGATTATCAAGGGACAAAGATCAATATCATCAATACTCATTTAAGTTTATGGCCTCCGGAACAGCATCTTCAAATAAAGACGCTTTTAGGCAATGATTGGCTTGGGCATCCTGATTGCAGCGGTCCTGTTATTTTATGCGGAGATCTGAATACAGCGCCGCACTCATTTGTTTATAAAGAAATTTGTAAAAGACTTAAAGATAGTCAATTAATGTTGGCTGGACATAAACCTTCCAAAACATGGTTTGCAGGCTTTCCCCTTAGACGTATTGATCATATTTTTGTAACACCGGAATTTCGTGTGAATTCTGTTCAAGTATCTCACACGGCTTTGGATAGATCAGCTTCAGATCATTTGCCAGTCATTGTCAATTTGTGTTTAGAGCAAAACCTGACTCTTGGGGGCTACCGACACGTTATCAAGCATGCTATAAAGACAGGAGTTTTATGATGGAAGAAATAATTACCTTACCTAAAGTCCAAGAATTCGCAGGGGATAAGAAAGAGTTGGTCCATTTTCTTGCTCCTTATGAGAAAGCATTTATTGATGCGGTTTTACCGTATATTCCACCACAGATAAGTACTGTTCACTTAACATTAATGACCATTCTTTGGTCTGTCAGCATCGTTATGACCGGTTATATGGCAAGGACAGATGTACGTTGGTTATGGTTATTTAGTGGTTGCATAGTCCTACAGTATGTCACTGATATGCTGGATGGGGCGCTGGGCCGTGCTCGTAATACGGGGCTTATCAAATGGGGATTTTATATGGACCATTTTTTGGATTATATTTTCTTATCTTCGATTGTTATCGGGTACTCATTTTTATTGCCAGCATCGTATTCATTATTGGTCTTGTTTGCCTTGGTCTTTTCAGCAGGGTTTATGGTCCACACCCTTATGGATTTTGCCATAACTAATCATTTTAAAATAAGTTTTAATTATTTCGGCGTATCCGAGGCTCGTCAGGTTTTGATCATTTTTAATGTGGTAATAATATTCTTAGGTAAAGTGCTTTTGGTCCAGATATTCCCATTCTTTGTCGGGGCAGTATTTATTGCCTTATGCATAACGGTATATAAAGCCCAGAAAATTTATGCGCATACAGATGCCATACGGCAGAGCGCCAACGAAGAGTCATTGAACACATCCCAACTTCATTTTGCGCACTGAACACAATTTATTTTACTCGTTATACCTTGGTACAATTGAATCGTTTTAGTCCTTCCCTAGAATAACATTCATGACATTAGAAAAATTAATGATCAATGATAAAGGTGAAACGAACTTAAAAACAAAGCAAATCTTTATTGTGGATGACGATATGACGGTACGTCGTTCGCTAAAATTGCTTTTGGTCTCTTATGGTTTTGCAGTGGAAACATTCTCATCAGCAGAAGAATATTTTAAAGTCGTGCCCAATAGTGCTGAATGTTGTTTGATCTTGGACATACATATGCGGGGATTAAATGGCTGGGATGCGTTGAAAAGACTTACGGAAGCAGGGTATAACCATCCGGTCATTGTTATTACGGCGGATAAGGATGAAAGTTTTAGAGAAATGGCCGTAAAAGCAGGAGCAATAGGTTTCTTGCAAAAACCATTTGAGGATCATTATTTGCTTCATATGGTTTCCCGAGTATTTGATAGGATAGAAAACAAGACATTGCCATTACTCTAACCGAAGCTCGAAAAAGTTAGATCTGAATTTATGATATCAACAGAAAATAATTCTAAAGAACGACCAATGGACCAAGATTCGGATTGTTGGGCCAGTTTAGGACAGCATATCAAAACCAATAGTTTACAATTCTTGAAGCGGGTTCTAAAAACAAACAGGGCTTTAAAATCTCCTGAAGGAAATGGTGCTTTGAAAATTATCCATGGTAAGCATTATTTAGATTGATTCGTATTACTTCGTCCCAAAATAGTCCTCCGTCGATACAGCATATTATACCTTAGTATAATTGATTCATTTTGACTCTTTTTCTAAAATGCCAATATTAAAAAATGAAAAAAAGTCGGAAGGAAGTATTCATTATATCGGCAAATTCTTTATAGACCTGAATATTGGATAAAAGGGAGATCAAGAAATGAAAAATAGAATAATCGCCATCATTGATGAAGATAAAGAAGTATTAGGAGAACTTGAAGGAGTTTTAACTATGGGTGGATACACACCGATCCCAGTTATCGATCCATTATTGGCCGTAGATACCATCATCCAGCATAGACCGGATCTTATTTTAATGGAGTTAAAAATGCCCCGTAAAAACGGATTTGAATTGACACACACAATCAATCAGGTCTTTGAAACAAAGAAAGTCCCGATTATTGCGATGTCAGAGTCATACAGGGATGAATTTCGTTGGTTATTAAATTTCTGCGGCATAAAAAGGTGGATTAAAAAGCCATTTCAGCCTCTTAATTTGATTTGGGCTATAGAGAATGAAATATAGTATGGGTATGGAAGCTACGATCGTTCCGCAATTATCCGATAAGGAACACTTCCTGTCGACTGGGCTCGCAAGCGATGAGGTCCGCCGACGCATAGAGAAGTTCGGTCCGAATGCAGTGGTTGAAACGACCCTGAACCCGTTAGCCAGAGCTTTAGCCAATTTTTGGGCGCCAATCCCATGGATGCTGGAGGCTGCCATAATACTTGAGCTCACCTTAGGAAAGTTCGTCGAGGCCGGGATCATCGCCGTTCTTTTGACCTTCAACGCTATTCTTGGTTTTCTTCAAGAAAGTCGTGCTCAGGCGACCCTGGCCGCGCTCAAGTCTAGGCTCGCTTTAAACGCATCGGTCCGTCGCGATAACGAGTGGTCTATCATACCCGCGGCCGGACTCGTTCCTGGTGATATTGTGAAGTTATCTCTCGGAGCCGTGGTACCGGCAGATGTGCGTCTGATTGAAGGCGAGATCTTGATTGACCAATCTCTTCTGACCGGTGAATCCTTACCCTTTGAAGCGCAAGCCGGACTGCAAACTTATGCAGGAGCACTGGTGCGTCGTGGCGAAGCTGTTGCAGAAGTTACGGCTACCGGAGGGCAAACAAAGTTTGGACGCACTTCTGAATTGGTCCGCATTGCCCATGTCGAGAGTTCTCAGCATAAGGCTATTTTGCTTGTCGTGCGTAATCTCGCTATATTTAACGGCATTATAATTTTAATGCTGGTAGGGTATGCCTATGTTCTCAAATTGCCGTTGGGTGAGATCATTCCTTTGGTGCTAACGGCGATACTGGGGTCGATCCCGGTTGCTTTGCCGGCAACTTTTACGCTTGCTGCGGCGCTTGGCGCGCAGGCTTTGGCGCGTCTGGGCGTTCTTCCAACGAGGCTTTCCGCGGTGGATGAAGCGGCAAGCATCAATGTCCTGTGCGCGGACAAAACAGGAACGCTGACATGTAATGAGTTGAAGGTGATTGCCGTACATCCTATGCCCGGTTTTGACGAAGCACACGTTTTAGGGTTAGCTGCCCTTGCAAGTTCAGAGGGCGGGCAGGATACTGTTGATGCCGCCATTCGTCTAGCTGCTTCGCACACCGTTGTTTCTGATCTGCCTAAATTAAGTAAATTCATACCTTTTGAACCTGCAATCAAAATGTCTGAGGCGACCTTAGTGGGTTCGAGCGGATCTGCGGTGCGTGTCGTGAAGGGGGCCTTTAGTGTAGTCATGGCCCTCGCTCAGCCAACACCCGATGCGTCAGGAATAGCAAATCAAATGGAAGCCCAGGGGTTCCGGGTTTTAGCCGTAGGAGTGGGACCTTCAGGTGGAATAAAATTTGCGGGGATTATCGCTCTGAGTGACCCTCCTCGTGAAGATTCTGCGGTATTAGTTTCTCAATTGCGCGCGCTGGGTGTCAGGACCGTGATGCTTACAGGTGATGCGCCGGTAACGGCCAGGATCGTGGCCCAGGCCATAGGCCTTGAGGGAACAGATTCTGTTTATGCCGGCATTCTTCCGGAAGGGAAATTCGATCTCGTTAAAACATTTCAGAAGAGTGGCCATGTTGTTGGTATGTGTGGAGACGGTGCCAACGATGCGCCGGCGCTGCGTCAGGCACAAATGGGGATCGCAGTATCAACGGCGACTGATGTTGCCAAATCAGCGGCAGGCATTGTACTGACCAAGCCCGGGCTTAGCGGGATCGTCGCGTCGGTAAAGACAGGCCGCGTAACGTTTCAACGCATTTTGACATATACGCTAAACTCAGTTACCGGAAAGATCATGAAGCCTTTCTTTCTTGCCGCCGGTCTGGTCATCACCGGGCACGCGATCCTTACTCCCTTGCTGATGGTCATTATCATGCTTACCGGAGATATTCTCGGCATGTCTTTGACGACGGACAATGTTAGCCCGTCGCCTAAACCTAATGTATGGCGAATAGGCCCTTTGACTATGGCGGGTATTTTCATGGGAGCCTCCGAACTTGTTTTCTGCACGGTGATCCTCGCCATAGGTAAATTCTCTTTAGGCTTTGAGATCGGGACGCTACAAACTTTGAGCTTCGTGGTCCTTGTGGTTGGCAATCAGGCAACGACCTATTTGAATCGCGAACGACGGCACTTGGGATCTACTGCCCCTAGCCTCTTGCTTATAGGGTCATCTGTATTAGACTTGCTTATCGCCTCTACGCTGGCGATTGGCGGAATTGCCATGGCACCTTTACCTGTATTTGTTGTGGGAGGAATATTCGTGGCAGCATTATGTTTTGCTTTTATTTTGGACTATGTCAAAGTCCCTGTGTTCAATCATCTCAGGATTGCCTGATTTATTTTACCCGTTATACCTTGGTACAATTGATTCATTTTTGATCCTCTCCTAAAATAACATTATGAATTTATTCCCCACGACGTGTTTAATAAGTCCGAATTCCAATAAAAACATTAAGGTGAAGGCGCCTTTCTTGTATCAGATTAATTAAAATTATGGAGGGAGATAAAAATGAAAGACTCAAAAAGCTTTGGAACAGAAGAATATGAAAAAATTGATAGGGATTTAGAAGGTACAGAAGAGTTGGCACTTCTTAAGAATAATCTCAGGTTAAATACAACGGGCTTAGACGATGATCTGGCCATAGATATCCAGGATGCCATAGGAAGGGAGATGTCGTTATCACTGGTATCTAATAATATATTGGTCACTGTTGAAGGGGAGATCGTGACTTTAATAGGGGAAGTCCATAGAGAACAGGAAAAAATGACAGCAGGGGATATCGCAGCGACTTTAGCAGGGGATGATAATGTTATTAACTATTTGAGGATCGCAAATAATTGAAGTTCAAAAGCAAGGGGGGGCTATGACAATCCAAAAAGATCGTAATATTTATAAATTTATCGAAAAAGAAGGTGGATTTTCTAAGTCAGTTCATAGTTGGTTGGCTCAATATGACGAAGAAGATGATTTTTTGTGTGGAAAAGTCCCGATCACTTTGGCAGATTCTACACAAGAAGAAATTTCTTAAGAGGCAGAACCGATCCCTAGAAACGCTATGTCAAAAAAAACTGTAGCCGAATTATTGATTGAACGCCTGATGCAATGGGGTATAGACACGATTTTTAGTCTTCCCGGAGATGGGATCAACGGTATTTATGAAGTTCTTCGTATTAATGAAAAGAATATTAGATTAATACAGGTGCGGCATGAAGAGGCCGCTGCTTTTGCGGCTTGCGCGTATGCTAAATATTCCGGACGTTTAGGCGTATGTTTGGCCACTTCTGGGCCTGGAGGAGTTCATTTGCTTAATGGACTCTACGATGCTAAATTTGACGGCCAGCCTGTCCTGGCTATTACGGGGCATACCTTTAGTGACCTGATCGGTACGCATTATAAGCAGGATTTGGACCTTGATAAATTATTTATGGATGTTGCGGCTTATAATGAACGGATCACGGGTCCTTCCCATGTGCATAATGTCGTTGATGAGGCGATCAAAATTGCCTTAAGCCAGCGTACAGTCGTTCATATCAACATTCCTAAAGATGTTCAGGAATGGGAAATGGACGGACAGCGCTCCTCTGCCAATATTCCTGCCCACAGTGATGATATTTATAAGATGTCAAGGCCTGTGCCTTCAGCGCTTGAATTAAAAGCTGCCGCCGATCTTATCAATGCTGGCAAAAAGATCGTCATTTTAGCCGGTCGCGGCGCTTTGGATGCGCGTGAGGAAATTTTGAAACTGGCAAGCATAACACAAGGCATCATTATAAAAGCACTTCTTGGGAAAGCTGTTGTTCCTGATGACAGCCCCTATACCACAGGAGGCATTGGACTTCTCGGCACCTCGCCATCTCAAGATGCTATGCAGGAATGTGACACCTTGATTATGGCGGGAACAAGTTTCCCTTATTTGGAATATTATCCTAAACAAAAAGTACGAACGGTTCAAATCGATATTGACTCGTCCCGTATTGGCCTGCGCAATACAGTAGAGGTGGGTTTGACCGGAGATTGCCGGGAAACATTGCGGGCCTTGCTTGAATTACTGGAACAACACAAAGATAAGAATTTCTTGGAAAAGTCCCAGGAACGGATGAAAAAATGGAATGAGTTTCTGCGTGTGGAAGGCACCTGCAAGGATAAGCCGCTCAAACCCCAGGTGGTGGCCTACCAGTTAAGTGCCCTCATTGATAAAGATTGCATTATATGTGCGGATACGGGTGTTGTGACCACTTGGGCCGCACGTCATATTTTGATCCGTGGGAATATGCAATTTTCTGTATCGGGCAATCTCTCCAGCATGGCCAACAGCCTGCCTTATTCCGTCGGGGCTGCGATGGCCAATCCAGGCCGGCAAGTCATATGTTTGTGCGGGGATGGCGGTTTTTCAATGCTCATGTGCGAGCTGGCTACCATAGCCAAGTATCAGCTTCCCATTAAGATCGTCATTTTTAAGAATAATACATATGGCATGATCAAGTGGGAACAGATCGTTTTCGAAGGCAATCCGGAATATGGCCTGGAAATCCATCCTATCGATTTTGCGATGTTCGCGCGCTCCTGCAAGGTTGCTGCCTTCAGTCTCGATGATCCGGCACTTGCTCAAGAGACCATAAGTCAGGCACTTAACACCCTTGGGCCCGCTGTTATTGAAGCTCAAATTGACCCCTTTGAGGCCCCCATGCCCGGGCATATAAGTTCAGATCAGGCCTGGCATTTTGCAGAAAGCATGATGCGAGGAGAAAAAGACCGTTGGAAGATTATCAAAGCAGTTGTTAAAAATAAAGTAAGACGAATTTTATAAGAATTATCAAGTTTAAGAAATCTGAACGGCAATATCTATCATTGGAAGCCTTGGATAAGTATCCAGGGCTTTTGTATTAATGCAACTCCCCATATTACTTATTGACTAAAAAATGCGATTTGGTGGGAAAAAGCTCTGATTTATAAGAAAGACATCATACTAAATTTTTGATATTTCTATATTATCAACATGAGGATTCCCCAGATTAATATACTAAATTTGTTGTCAAAAAGGAGGCTTATGTTTATAGAGATCGAAATAATTTCAGGGAAGATCCTTGATTTACTGGATGATAATGAAAAATTAAATTCTTATGAGATTAGGAAAATTATAAATGAGCCGCAAGAATTAATTTCGCAAAGCCTGCAATGGCTCATCTCGACCGGGTTTATCACAGAGGATGCATTGACAAGGGAATATGCGGCCAATGGTATGCAAAAAGTGTCTAAAGAAGCCCTGATGGACGAATTTGTTTCTAAAAAATAAAAATTAAGATGAAGGCGTGGTCTAGAAGGAGCACGATGATGGCACTTGAACAACAGACACTCACACGATTACCGATCAAACAAAAGCAAACCCAGTTTAAATTCTTGCCGCGCATCATGATCATCGACGATGACCCTGATATATTAGAAGAGCTGAAGGATTTTTTATGTTTTAATTATGATGTTAGAACATTGTTTAATAGTGCCAATGCTTTTGATATTGCCCGCGAATTAAGTCCGGATCTAATTATCATGGATATGAACATGTTTCCTAAAACAGGTTTTCAATTAGCCAAGGAATTTAGGGATTCTTTAGAAACAAAATCCATCCCCATTATTGCCATTACGGGATTCTATATTGAGAAAGAACACACATTGATGATGAAACTATCCGGAATGAAACGTATTGTGCTCAAACCTTTTATTTTTGGCAATCTTCTTGAGGAGATCGAAGCCGCAATAAAAGAGCCTAAGCCCCCTTCGGCCTAATGGGGCATATATGGATTACAAATCATTGATCAAAAGTTATGCAGAATCTTTGCGACGGCATTTTTTACGTTCAAAGAAAAATATAGCAGATGGCGTTGATATAGGAAGATATATTTACTTTGAGTTCAATGATGGTGAATTTGACCTGATCAAGACACCTGAGGCGTTAATAAAGGCCATCAATGCAAAATGTGGGATTGATATCCCCAGGGCGTATACCCCTATTAATTCATTGAATAAGTTATTAGAGGATCAAGGACTATATAAGGTAATGTCAATACAATCCAATGAATCGCTTGCACTCATAAGCAGGTTAAAAGAAGGGCAAAATTTAAGTTATTTTGAGGTCAAAGAGCTTAATAGGCTTCTTATAGAACTAAACTACCCGTTAGAAACCCCCAAGAGACAGCTCTTATTTTTTTCGTAGAAAGGATCCGAAATAGATGTGTGGTATTATAGGTTATGTTGGTCATCGTAATGCAAGTCCTCTTCTTTTAGAATGTCTCAAGAAACTAGAATACCGCGGGTATGACTCAAGCGGTGTCGGCATCATCGACGATAAATCACAATTGATTGTTTATAAGTCCAAAGGCAAGATTAAAAATCTGGAAGAATTGATCAAATCCAAGTCTTTGCCTGTTTCTAATACAGGCATTTGCCATACACGTTGGGCTACGCATGGACTACCTAATGATGAAAATGCCCATCCACATGCCGATAATGCCCGCCATATTGCCGTTGTTCATAATGGGATTATCGAGAATTATGCGCTGTTAAAAAAGAGATTAATCAAACAAGGATGCCGCTTTGTATCTCAAACGGATACGGAAGTCATTGCACATCTTATTTCTGTTTTATATAAGGGTGATCTGAGACGAGCGGTACAGAAAGCAATTGCCGAGCTTAGAGGGACTTTTGCCATCGGAGTTATCAGCAAAGATCATCCGGGTATGCTTATCGCGGCACGTATAGGTTCACCTTTGATCATTGGTTTAGGAGAACAGGAGAATTTCATCGCTTCTGATGTCCCTGCTATTTTAGATAAAACCCGTCGAGTCATTTATCTTAAAGATGGACAAATGGCTGTTTTAAGTAAAGAGAAGGTAGGACTATTTGATTTTGACGGGAAGAAGCTGACCGCTCAGATAGAAAAAGTCTCTTTTACGGTGAGTGCGGCTCAAAAGCATGGGTATGAGCATTTCATGCTCAAAGAAATCCATGAGCAGCCCGAAATCATCTCAATGATGCTTAAATTACGGTTGCCTGGAGGGAAGCTTCATCTGGAAGGATTGGGTGTTTCCGACAAGTTTTTAGCCAGGGTCAAGAAGGTGATGGTGGTGGCTTGCGGCACAGCGTACCATGCAGGATTGGTTGGAAAATATGTCATTGAAGATTTGAGCCGGCTTACAACCGAGGTGGATACCTCGAGTGAATTCCGCTATCGTAATGCCATTATTGATAAAAATACATTGATGATCGCGGTAAGTCAGTCCGGTGAAACAGCAGATACACTGGCGGCCGTGCGTGAAGGTAAGTCTAAAGGGGCCCGGATCATATCTATTTGTAATTCCGTAGGGTCTTCCCTGGCGCGTGAGTCAGATGGTTTATTATATGTGCATGCCGGCCCGGAGATCGGTGTTGCATCGACAAAAGCGTATACAGCCCAATTGATGATGTTTTATTTTTTAGGTTTAAAATTAGCAAAGGTACGCCGTACCATAACCCCTGTTAGATTTAAAAAGTTAGTTAAAGATCTGCAAAAGATCCCTGAGAATTACAGGCATCTTTTAAAACAAAAGGCTGATGTTTTTAAGATAGCGGAAGCGAATTCTCACTTTGGATGTTTTTTATATCTGGGGCGTAATGTGAATTATCCGACGGCGCTGGAAGGGGCTTTGAAACTCAAAGAGATCTCTTATATCCCCGCGGAAGGGTATGCGGCCGGAGAGATGAAGCATGGGCCTATTGCGTTGATTGATGAATACAGGGCCGTGATTTGCATAGCACCTGCATCGCATGTTTATGAAAAAATGATCTCTAATATTCAGGAAATCCGTGCCCGAAAAGGGAATGTCATTGTAGTGGCAACACAAGGGGACCAAGAGATCGGTCATCATGCCAATCATGTGATCAGCATCCCCGCGATTGATGAACTTTTAACACCCTTACTCGCCATCATTCCGTTACAGCTGATCGCCTATCAGATTGCCGTTAAAAGAGGCAATGATGTTGATCAACCCCGTAATTTGGCCAAATCAGTTACTGTTGAATAAGAGGCGTTTTATTATGGTTTTTAAATCGATTCTCATTATAGAAGATGATGAGAGCGTTCGCTTAGGCCTCAAATTACTTTTCGAGACTGAAGGGTACCTTGTGCTTGTCGCACAACATGGGCAGGAGGCCTTAGATATTCTTGAGAAGAGCTTTGATCACAAACTTGGGCTTATCCTTCTTGATTTCAAGATGCCTGTGATGGATGGGCCTGCCTTTCTTTTGGAGCTACAGCGAAAGCATCCGAAAATCCTTGAGCGTATCCCTATTTTTATTATCACTGCCGGGACTAATGACAGCCCCCCCATGACGATCAAGACCACCGGCATCCTCAAGAAACCTTTTGATATGAATGAGCTTTTTAGGGTAGTCAAACAGTATTGCGGTTGATCATCAGCCCTGGCGCACCATTAGACCTTGGTATAATTGATTTATTTTTGTCTCATTTCTAGAATAGCAGCATGGGTTTTATTAGAATATTTTTTATAGCCATAATCCTGTCGTCCGGAATCACTCTATCCCATGCAGAAAATCCTGCCGTAAAAATTTCCCCAGCCAAACAGGAAGTGAACAGTAATAATTTTGGTTCCCTTAAATATACCCTTGGTCCCGGAGATGTCATTGGGATCAGTGTCAGGAACCATCCTGAATTTAGCGGCACCTACCCTATTAATCTGGAAGGGAAGATCCAGTACAGTTATGTGGGAAATATTGATGTCAGAGGGCTGACTCAAGGAAAATTAGAAGAGAAACTTGAGAAAAACATTGCTACCTATGTCGTATCTCCGCAAGTCAATGTCACTATCCTGGAATATGAAAGTAAGGTTTTCTTTGTATTAGGCGAAGTAGCCAAACCAGGGCAATACCATATGCACTCTCAAACGATATCTGTTGAAGATGCTGTCATCATGGCAGGCCTGCCCATTCGAACTGCGGCGATCAATAAAGCCAGGATCATTACACCAGGACTTGATGGCGGGACGTTTAGGAAAGTGAATTTATATAACCTACTTTTTTTAGGAGACCTCAAAGAAAACGTCCTGTTGAAACCAGGGGATTCACTGATTGTACCGGCGGCCGTAACGGAATCGGTGGAGAATAAGAAAGTCATAGATAGTAATTTTGATCCTCTTAAATATACCCTGGGGCCTGAAGATGTCATTGCCATCAAGGTGATAGATCATCCTGATTTTAGCGGGATTTATGCGGTGAATCTTGAAGGCAAGATCCAGTATGCCTTTGTGGGGGACATTGACGTGACAGGATTAACGAGAGGGCAATTGGAAAGAAAGATCAAGACGATACTTTCTCCCTATGTCGTTTCACCTGAAATCAATGTGACCATCACAGAGTTTAAAAGCAAGATTTTCTTTGTCTTGGGGCAGGTGTTTAGACCAGGGAAGTACCATATGAGTGCCGAGATTATTTCCGTTAGGGATGCTGTGATCATGGCAGGATTGCCCTCTAAAACAGCGGCTTTGGATAAGGCGAAGGTCATTACTCCTGGGCCCAACGGAGGGACCGTTAAAGAAGTAAATTTGAACGCATTACTTTATAACGGTGATTTAAGAGAGAATTTATTTTTGCATCCGGGGGACTCTTTGTATGTGCCCAGAGTCGCCAATGAGTTTGCGGAAGATAGGAACTTAATCGGTAATTTTGACCCTTTGAAATATACTTTGGGGCCTGATGATGTTGTTCAAATTACTGTTATGGATCGGCCGGATTTTAGCGGTACGTATCCTATCAGTTTGGAGGGCAAGATCCAGTACAAGTTTGTAGGGGATATGGATGTCAGAGGAATGACCAAGAGACAGTTAGAAGAAAAGATCAAGCAAGTTATATCTGTGTATGTTGTTTCGCCTGAAGTTAACGTTACAATCACGGAATTTAAGAGTAAGGTGTTTTATGTTTTAGGGGAAGTAGGTGCCCCTGGAAAATACTTTATGCGTGCGGACCATATTACGGTCAGTGAAGCGGTCGTGATGGCAGGATTGCCTACCGTAGAAGCGGCCATGCGTAAAACAAGAATTATTACACCCAGTATGAAGGGGCCTATTACCAGAAATGTTAATTTATATGATTTACTTTATTTCGGTGATTTAAAAGAAAATTTATTGATTAACCCCGGAGATTATTTGTATGTTCCAGCTACGGTACTGGCCAAGGTCATTCGCATTGTTAGTCCTGTCTCTACCACCATTGGATTAGCTGTGGGGCCCGCGGTAGATGCCGGCAATGCAAAACAAGTGCTAACACCATACCCTAAATAATTCTAAGGAAGGTTTTAAACATATGGTTGTTAAATCGATTCTCATTGTGGAAGATGATGAGAGCGTTCGCTCAGGCCTCAAATTACTTTTCGAGACTGAAGGGTACCTTGTGCTTGTCGCACAACATGGGCAGGAGGCCTTAGATATTCTTGAGAAGAGCTTTGATCTCAACCTTGGGCTTATTCTTCTTGATTTCAAGATGCCTGTGATGGATGGGCCTGCCTTTCTTTCCCAGCTGCAGCGTAAATACCCTAAAATTCTTTTACGCATCCCGATTTTTATCATCACAGCGGGGAATAATGACACTCATCACGTTAAGATAAAGACATCCGGTATTCTCAAGAAACCTTTCGATATGAATGAGCTTTTTAGAGTAGTCAAACAGTTTTGCGGGGTACCATTAGACCTTAGTATAATTGATTCAATTTTAATTCACCCCTAGAATAATCTTACGAATTTTTCTAGGGGAATTTTATTTGGAGTTTCGATCGATTATGAGAAGTAAAGTCCTTATTGTTGATGATGATGAAATATTAAGAAGTGAACTTCGTGATTTTCTTGATGGTGAAGAAGTCATAGAAGCTGAAAGCGGAGAAGGAGCTCTAAATATACTGCGCCGCGTCAATGATATTGGGGTTGTGATCCTGGATGTCATGATGGATGGAATTAGCGGCCTGGATGTTTTAACAGCTATAAAAAAGAATAATCCTAAACTAGTGGTCATAATTGTTACAGGAACCGGTTCAAAAGATACAGCGATCGAAGCCCTTAAAGGCCATGCGGATGATTACATAGAAAAACCTATCGATGTGAAGAAGTTAAAGAATATTGTTGATCGTTTTTTAGATGAGGAAGTTCATGACGAAATTAATTACCACGGCATTAAAGGTAAGATCCAAAGGGTAAAGCATTTTGTTGAAAAAAATTGTTATAAAAAGATCCGTTTAAATGATGTTGCCCTAGAGGTGTCCTTAAGTCCAAAATATTTAAGCCGCGTTTTTAAACAACAGGTAGGAATTGATTTTAGCGATTATCGTTTGAAGATCCAAATGGACAGGGCCAAAAATTTCCTGGTTAAATTAGATTACAATGTTAATCAGGTTGCCGAGAAATTAGGATACGAAAACAGCGAATCTTTTAGCCGTCAATTTAAAAAAATCGTTCATGCGACACCCACGGCCTATCGAAATAAGATCCAAAAGAAAAGATGACGCTAAAAACGACTTACCAACAAAATTTTGAAATACGTTATCGGAGGCTCTTTGAAACTGCCCGGGACGGGATAGTGATTTTAAATGCCCGGACAGGAAAGATCGATGATGCTAATCCCTTTTTACTCAAATTATTGGGTTATTCACATCAAGAAATGATGGAAAAGAAGTTTTGGGATATTTTCCCTCATCCGGAACCCCCACAGGCCCGTTTTAAAGAATTACAGATCAAAAAATATATACGTTTTGAAGATCTGCCTCTTGCAACCAAGCAAGGCAAGAAAATCCAAGTAGAATTCGTCAACAATGTATACGAGGTGAATAGCGAGAAAGTCATTCAATGTAATATCCGTGATATAACAGAGCGCAAGGAAACAGAAGAGAAGCTTAAAAAATATTACGAATCTTTGGAAATACAGGTCACTCAACGGACGTTTCAGTTGATCGAAAAGAATGATGAATTAAAGCAGGAAATATTTGACCGGCAAGCGAGCGAAAGGGTAGTTAATGCAAGTAATAAACTTTTGAAACTCTTTACTAAAGAAATTACGCAAGGTCAATATTCGGATGCCCTGGTTGGATTGCTTAGGGATTGGTCTAAATGCCGCTGTGTGGGTGTGCAGGTGATCAATGGCAAAGAACAGTTTCATTATGATTCTTTTCACGGATTTAATCCGGAATTCTGGAAACTAGAAAACGGGCTTTCACTCCTTAAGAAAGAGGTTTTTAACGTTGACCTTTTAAAAGTCCAAACAGAAACGGGATATTTAACGGCGATTACCGCGAAAGGGTCGTTCCGTAGTGATAACATTGGAGAGTTTGTTGCCGGTATTTCCAAAAAAGCAAAAATAGAGTTTCTTAAAGCGCGTGTTAATAACGGATTTATGTCAGTGGCTATTATCCCCGTTTATAGTCAGGGCAAAATAACAGCGGCCATTCATTTGGCTGATGAAAGACCAGGAATGGTCCATTTAAGCAAGATCGAGTTCATTGAACAGTTGACACCTTTGATCGCTGAAGGCATTGATAAGTTTGATATGGAAAATAAAATGAACATCGCCCATGTGGACTTGGCCCAATCCAAACGTTTATCGGATATCGGGACCTTGGCGGCAACGGTGGCCCATGAACTGCGCAATCCTTTGGCAGCGATCAACATTGCCACGCAAAATATCCGCCGTAAAAAACAGGATTTACCTATTGATTCGCATCTGGATAATATTGAGAAAAAGATATTTGAGAGTGATCAGATCATCAGTAATCTTTTGTTTTGTTCAAAATTAAAGGTGCCGCATTATGAGGCGATTAACATCGTTACTATTTTGAATGAATGTATTGAGTCTGTCAAAAAAAGGGATAGTAAGAAAAAGGTCCAATTTATACATAAATTAGAAAGAACAAATGTCCTTATAGATGCAGACCCATTGCAGATGAGAGAGCTTTTCAGCAATATTTTGAACAATGCTTTTGATGCCATCGCCGTCAAAGAAGGTATTATCACGGTGGGCTTGAGGATCAGTGGGGTTGCATCATTGGAAATCTATTTTAAAGATAATGGGATAGGTATTTCTGAGGAAAATCTCAAAAAAATACAGGAACCTTTTTTTACAACCAAGGCTAAAGGCACGGGGCTTGGGTTAGCCGTTTGTCAGAAGATTGTTATGCTGCATAATGGTGAATTAGATATAAAAAGTGTTTTAGGCCAAGGGACTACCGTTACTATTGGCCTATCAAAGAAGAGATAGTTCTATGAAAAAAAAAGTGCTTCTTATTGATGACGATAAAGAATTGTCTGAAGAAATGATCGATTTCTTAATAGCCGAAGGGTATATCGTACAGACGGCTTATGATGGGCTCCAAGCAGAAAATCTTATTCATAAGTCCCGGTACGATATTATTTTGCTTGATTTGAAAATGCCTAACCTTAATGGCATAGATTTATTAAAACGGCTAAAAAAGATCGATTTAAAGAGCAAAATTATCCTTATTTCCGGTAAACCATTCCTCGATAAGGAAATAAAGAAACACGGCCTTTTACCAATGATCAGTGGATTTATCCGTAAACCGTATGATGTAAAGAAATTATTAGATACTATCAGACTTATTTAATCCCTGGAACATCAATAAAGGAAAGGAACGACTTATGCCGGCATCTATTAATAATCGAATGGGACCTCGCAATAATTGTTTTGTCCCGGTGGAAAGCAAAGAAGGTTCGTCTTTTGACCAGACTAAGACTGTTGATATCAGCAGTCATGGGATCGGTTTTATCTCTCCTCATGCGCATAATATTAATGAGAAAATAGCCATTGAGATCCAGCTAAAACCCAATACGGCACCTGTTTTAGTCATTGGTATTGTTAAATGGGTCCAGAAGATTTCTGATTCGGGACAATACAGGGTAGGGGTGAATTATGATGAAATTATTTCAGGTACTCAGGGACGATTAGACCGTTATTTTGAAGTATAAATATCGGAAAAAATAATATCATGAAGCCCCGGATGAATCCGGGGCTTTTTTTTGACGCTGTCTTAGTATGTCCCGGACAGTAGTAATTATTCATTTATAAGGCTGGTATATGCCGTAATGACCGAAATCGTCGTGTTATACCCAGGTATAATTGATTTACTCCCTTCTTAATATCATACTTGCAAATCATTAGCACAAATCATTTACGCAATAGGGTGAATTCATCTATGGGCACAAGTGAAATTAAAAGGCGCATGACAATAACTGAGATAGCCCAAATGGTAGGTATTAGCGCCAAAACCATTATGAGATGGGAAAAAATGGGAAAGATCAAAAAACCTCTTCGTAATTGGAGAAGCTGGAGGGTTTATGATGAAAGTGATCTTATTCAGATACGCCAATTGCATGAAATACTTATTAAAGACGAATAAATGTTAGCTTCGCCGATGTCGGGGGGAGGAAAAACTATGAAAAATACAGCGGTTTTAGTGATTGGTTCTGTGTTGCTGTGCTCCAGCTTGGTTTATGCTCAAAATCTTGATTTAATCAACCAAAAACCGGCTGGCGAAACCAAAGATTATGAAGCCTCCCAGGCCTATATTGCCAATCAGCAGGAAGACAGCCGCTATACATTAGGTACTAATGATGTGCTTACGATAACGGTCATGCGTCATCCGGAGGTTAGCGGTAAGTACACGATCAATATGGAAGGTAAGATCCAGCTTGAATTTGTAGGGGATATTTTAATATCTGGTATGACCAAAGAACAGACGGCAGTTGTGATCGCTAAACGTCTAGAGAAATATATCATTGATCCTGATGTGACGGTCGTGATCACCGAATATAACAGTAAGGTGGTCTACGTCATAGGTGAGGTCGGTTCTCCGGGCAAGATCTTCATGAGGGGGGATACTATTTCCGTCAGGGAAGCTTTATTGGCGGCCAATTTACCTCAATTGACCGCTGCAACCGAGAAGGCCACGCTTTTTACGCCTTCAGACAATGGCAAGGTCGTTCTTAGGAAGATCAATGTTTATGCCCTGCTTTATAAGGGAGATTTACGGCAGAATTATGTGATGAAACCGGGCGATACGCTTTATTTGCCGGCAACTTTGTGGGCAAAGGTGGCACGATTTATCAATCCTGTTACCCAACCTATTGCCCAGGCTGCAGGAACAGCTGTAAGTGTGCATGCTCTTTAATAGGATCAAATTTATCAGTATTTAGGAAGGGTATTTTAAATGCAAGATATTAGTCAGCCCATACATGGGTATTTAAGGATGTTTTTTAGAAGAAAGTGGATGTTGATCATCCCTGCCTTTATTGGTCTTATTTTAGGTATTTGTTTCAGTATTATGTTGCCCAGAATATATAAGTCCAATACAACCATCCTTGTTCAGGAAGGTAAATCAGACAACCCATTGTTCAGTAACATCGCCATTGCCTCGACCATGACCCAAAGGACTCAAGAGATCCGGGAGACCATTTTGGGGTGGGACAGCCTGGTCAAATTGATCAAACGCCTTAATTTGGACCAAAATGTTAAAACCAGCCTCGAATTTGAGAATCTTGTCTTTAAATTGCGCAAAGATATTAATATCGATTTACGTGAAACCAATATTATTGACTTATCTTATATCAGCGATGACCCTTCCAAAGCCCAGGCCGTTGTCCAAAACGTGACTAACATTTTTATCGAACGCAATGTCAGCATCCAGAACAAAGAAACCTCTGATGCCATTAAATTCATTGAAGAACAGTTGCATGTTTATTTAGGAAAGATCAAATCAGCCGAGATCGCTGATCTTAAAGATAAACTTAATACTCTTTTGATCGATTCCACGGAAGAGCATCCTATGGTCAAGGAATTACGGGCCCAGATCAATCAAAAGATGGAAGAGTTAAAAAAGGATAATTTGCAATTCAGTGAAGATGCCAAGCTTTCAGTGGGGTCAACCAACCCCCTCATAGACCAGATCCAGAAAACTTTAGATAGTATTGGCGGGGATAAAGCGGCAACCGATTCGGCCAAAGCTGAAGTAGCGGGGGAGGCACAAGATTTTTATAAAGTAGCGCTTATCGACAAGCTTGACAATGTCATGGCACGGGACGTCAATGTCAATGAAACTATTTATAATACCCTTCTACAAAGGCTTGAAACCGCCAAGATCACGCAGAGATTGCAATCTTCCCAAGAAGGCACCAAGTACACGATCATTGATCCCCCTCGAGTTCCACTTGCTCCCATTGAACCTAACGTGCTGCTTGTCATCGCGGTCGGAATATTTTTAGGGATCGCGTTTGGGGCAGGTTTGATTTTTATGTCCGAATTCTTGGACAAGTCATTTTTAAATGTTCAGGAAGCCAGCGAATTCTTAGGTGTCCCTCTATTAGGGGTAATATCCAAAATAAATACGGAAGAATCTCTGTCTGCTGTCAAAGAGAAAAATCGGTGGATCCTTTTTGGGATGTTAGGTGCAGGATCCTTGACGGTTGTTTTTATCATCATGATCCACCAATTCTTTTAAAAGGAACCTATGTATTTTGAATATTTTGAATTCAAAGAACCGCCGTTTGATCTGACGCCTAATTCAAGGTTCTTTTTTGAAGGTGATAAACATAGGGAAGCCTTAAATAGCTTGTTTTATGCCATTAACCAGCGCAAAGGTTTTATTGTGATCACCGGTGAGATCGGATCCGGTAAAACGACGGTTTCAAGGGCATTGATCAATAAATTGGACAAAAACACAGAGATAGCGCTTATCACTAATACCCATTTAAGCAGCAGGGATCTACTGATGACCCTGTTGGAGGACCTGGAGGTTGAATTTCAACCAAGGGACTCCAAAGCCAAACTCCTTTCCTGTTTGAATGATTATCTCTTGGCTCAGGCCTGCCGTGACCATAATGTGGTCTTGATCATCGACGAAGCCCAAAATTTAAAACCGGCTGTATTGGAAGAAGTGCGCATGCTTTCAAACTTGGAAACCGAAACAGAAAAATTGATCCAAATTGTGTTAATTGGGCAACCGGAATTAAAAGAAAAACTGGCTTTAAGCCGCTTAGAACAGCTGCGCCAAAGAGTGGCGATTTATTTTCATCTCTCCCCGCTTGCATTTGACGAGATGCAGGAATATATACTTCATCGGCTTAAAGTAGCCAGTCAAAGCAGCCGGGAGTACTTCTCCAAGGAAGCCCTTGAAATGGTCTATCAGTTTTCTAATGGGGTGCCTCGTTTGATTAATCAAATTTGTGATTCTGCGCTTTTGACGGGTTATATTGACGGTTCAAAGATTATTGATGATCACATCATGCAAGAGGTTATCGGTGAATCTCCGATGCAACAGTTAAGCAAGGCTTCCTCTCCAACACGCTAAAGGTCAAGGAAAACAAAATGGGAAAAATAACCCGGGCATTACAAAAAGCAACACAGGAAAGTATTGAGCATATAGAGAAGATCATCAAGATCAAAGAATGCGAACAGATGATCGTCCATAAGCTTAAAGACTCCAAGATCGATGCGCGTTTAGTCGCTTATTTTGATCCCAAGGCCGTTATATCAGAACAGTATAAGATCTTGAGCACCAATATCCTTTCCTTGAACAAAGGCAAACCACCAAAGACTATCGCTATCACCTCTTCCATTGCTTCGGAGGGCAAAACTGTCTCATCTTTAAATTTGGCTGTTACCTTATCGCAGGCAACCCATAAACCGCGCATTATTTTAATTGATGCGGATATGCGCAAAGGGCAATTGCTTCAATATCTTGGAAGTTCTCCTCGCCGCGGCTTAAGCGAATTCTTAAAAGGAGAAGCCAGCCTGGATGAAATTATATTTAGTTTGGATGATATCAGTCATTTGAGTTTTATTAGCTCAGGGGCTATACCGATAAACCCGGCAGAACTTTTAGCCTCAGAGCAAATGAGAGAGTTGATCATCAATCTTCGAGCTCAATACAATTTTGTTTTAATTGACACGCCCCCCGTCATCCCGGTGACCGACGCAGTTATTATAGGGAGCAATGTGGAGGGAGTACTTTTGGTCATTAAGTCCGGGCATACCCAGCGCGGCATGGTTTCCCGTGCCGTTGAACTTTTGAACCAGGCGCATTCAAAGATCATCGGACATGTTTTAACTGGCGTGGAATACTTCATCCCAGAATATATTTATCGTTATTTATAGAAAGGATCTCTAATGAACAGGTACTTGATCACCGGCGGAGCAGGGTTCATAGGCTCCAGCATTGCCGAACATTTAATTAAAGAAGGTCATTTTGTCAGGGTCCTGGATAATTTCTTCTCAGGCAAAGAGGAGAACCTGGATTTTGCCAAAGGGTTGGGGGGCGATCAATTCGAGCTTATACGCGGGGACATCACCAATGCAGCAGACTGTGATAAAGCCTGCCTTGGAATAGATTATGTTTTGCACGAGGCAGCACTGCGTTCAATACCTCAATCTTTAAAGGATCCGTTTAGCTACAATCGGGTCAACATCGACGGCGTTTTGAATGTTTTACAGGCCTGCTCCAAACATAAGGTCAGGCGTTTCGTACTTGCATCTTCCAGTTCCATATACGGGAACACTGATCAATTTCCTCAACAAGAAGAACAATTGCCGATGTTGATCTCTCCTTACGCCTTAAGCAAATTGGCAGGTGAGTATTATTGCCGCATTTATTCTGAATATTTCGGGGTTGAAACAGTTTGCTTGCGTTATTTCAATGTTTTCGGGCCGAAGCAGGCTTTAGACGATGAATATGCGGTGGTGATCCCTAAATTCATCCATTGTATCTTAAACAATGAACCCCCGCCGATCTTTGGAAACGGAAAGCAATCAAGGGATTTTACCTATATTCAAAATATCATTTCCGCCAATATCCTTTCAGCCACAACCCCCGGCATTAAGCATGAGGTCTTTAATGTGGCCAAAGGCCAGGAAAACACGGTCTTGGAGCTGGCTCATGCGCTCAATCATATTATCGGAAAAGATATCCAACCTAAATTTTTACCTGTTCGAGCGGGGGACATGTTTAAGTCAAGTGCGGATATATCCAAGATCAGCCGGAAAATCAACTACAAGCCGCTGGTCAGTTTTGAAGAAGGCTTAAAATTAACAGTCGCTTATTTCAAACAAAAATGGAATAAATAAAAGGCTTAGGTCCTCTATGCTCCAAGCCTTAAAAGAATTAATTAAATACCGCGATCTATTTTACATGCTGACCTTACGGGACATCCGGATCCGCTATAAACAAGCGGTGATGGGGTTCCTGTGGGCGATTTTTATGCCAATTGTAGCGGTAGCGGCGGGCATACTCATTAAACAAGCCATGGCAGTTGTCTCTGGCCATAGCATTGACATGCTTAGTGTCGTATCTATTTCGGTCAAAGTCCTTCCGTGGACGTTTTTTATTAGTTCCATCCGTTTTGCTGTACAAAGTTTGGTCGGCAACAGTAATTTGGTGACTAAGATCTATTTTCCAAGAGCGGTTCTGCCATTAGCATCCATAGCTGCCTGTCTTTACGATTTAGCCATATCTGTTGTTGTTTTGGTGGTGATCCTTTGTTTTGTTCATCTGGGGGTCAGTATCTATATTTTATGGACACCCCTGATCTTGCTTTTTTTGGTTTTTTTCACAACTGGTCTAGGCCTGCTTTTAGCCGCCGCGAATTTGTTTTTCAGGGACGTCAAATATGTTGTTGAGATCATTTTAATGTTCGGCATCTTCTTTACACCGGTTTTTTATGATGCCGATAGCCTGGGCCGGTTAAAAGTATTTATGCTTTTGAACCCTGTAGGCAGCATTTTGGAAGCCTTAAATCATGCCGTTGTTTTAAAGCAAATGCCTGATCTTCATTGGTTAATTTATGCAGGAGTTACTTCTGTTGTTATGTTTTATGTAGGCATGCTTGTTTTTCACAGCAAAGAACAATCCTTTGCCGAGAATATTTAGAGTTGCCGAGCAAGGAATAGGGAATATTTATGCAAAACGCTGTTGAATTTCACGAAGTTTGGAAAAAGTTTAAAAAAGGCGAGAAATTCGATTCTTTAAGGGACTCCATTCCTAATTTTTTTAAGAATTTAACACATAAAAACAGAGAAATTGCTCTGAGTGAACATGAATTTTGGGTTGTTAAGAATGTGAATTTCACGATCCCCAAAGGCGGGGTGGTAGGCATTATGGGCCCGAATGGTGCCGGTAAAAGCACGATCTTAAAACTACTTTCCGGTATTATGAGCCCGACCAAAGGCCGAATGACCATCAACGGCCGGCTTTCTGCTTTGATTGAAGTAACGGCAGGCTTTCATCCGGAACTGACCGGCCGGGAAAATGTATATTTAAATGGGGCTATTTTAGGTATGAAGCGTCGTGAGATCGACCGTAAATTTGATGAGATCGTTGATTTTTCCGAAGTTGGAGAGTTTATTGATACGCCGGTTAAACGTTATTCATCAGGAATGTATTCACGTTTAGGTTTTTCCGTAGCCGCGCACATGGACCCGGAAATTCTGATCGTGGATGAGGTGCTTTCAGTGGGGGATATTGCTTTTCAATCTAAATGCGCCCAGAAAATGAGGGAACTCCTGGGTTCCGGGGCGACCATTTTACTTGTGTCCCATCAGATTTCTTTGATCCAAAGCCTTTGCCAAAGGGTACTTTTGCTTAATCACGGGGAATTAATCAAAGATGGGCCGACAGATGAGGTTATTCCCTATTATCAAAACATCACTTTTAGAAAAAACGAAGAAGATTTTAAGCATAAGGTTAAGTCGGAGCAGGGTAAGGTCAAAATTAATCAGGACTTGGCTTTAGAAATCACAGATGTTGTCCTGTATGGCCGTGATCTAAGACCAAGGGAAGAATTTGCCCCAGGGGAAGATCTTGAGATCAAGGTCGATTATAACGTCAAACAAGAGATCACAGATCCCATTGTTATTATCGATATTATCCGTTCCGACGGCGTTTTATGTTGTTCGATAAACTCGAAAGAATCGGGAAAAGCCTTAGGGAAACTTTACGGCAAAGCTGCCATCAAACTTACATTTAAAGGGTTAAACTTGGCCCCCGGTATTTATTTGACTAAAGTTTCGTTTTGGGAAAAGGAAATGATCCATCCCTATATTGTGCATAGCCATAATGTTATCCGTGTTATTGCAGGAAAAGGTATCAATTTAACTAATGCCGTATTCTTTCCAGAAGTTAAATGGGGTTCTTGACGATGGAACTAGAGCACAAGATACCAAGGGTAAGTGTCATTGTAACAACATATGACCGTCCCCAGACAATTTATGCCACCATTGAAAGCCTATTGGCCCAGACATTTAATGATTATGAAATTTTGTTAATTGATAATAGTGTAAAGAAAATAACGACTGAAAGACTTAAAGACCTTACGTCCCGTTCTCATGGAAGATTGCGGTATTTTATTGAGCCTATCCAAGGGAAAAGCAGGGCTTCAAATTTAGGTATAAACCACGCAAAAGGGGAAATAATCGCCTTCACCGATGATGATGTCATCGTTGATCCTGATTGGCTGACGGCTATTGTTGGGTGTTTTAAGGAATTACAATGTGATTCTATCGGAGGACGGGTGCTGCCTGTTTATCCCCCCGACACGCCCAAATGGATTAAAGATCGTCCCCATCAAATGGCAGGTACGGTTGTCATCTATGACCAGGGGGATAAAATTCGCCGGGCAGAACCTGCTATGGAACGTTTTATAGGCTGCAATTGGGCATTTAAAAGAAGTGTTTTTACAGATTGCGGGGTATTTCGCACAGATCTTGGGCCCGGAACTCCTGTGATGGGAGAAGATGAAGAGTTTTATTTACGTCTTCTTCACAAAAATAAAAAATTATACTATTGCCCTCAGGTAATTATCCATCACCCGGTGGACTTAAAAAGACTTTCCTTCAAAAATACGGCGGATTGGCACATCGCTTTGGGCCGTTTCGCAGCACAGAATGAACAGGCAAGTAAAGATACACATGTCGTCCATTGGTTTGGTGTTCCCAGATACCTTTGGAAAGGGATTGTGATTGATTTTTTGCGCCTATGCGCCAGCATTTTCTATTATCCTTCTTTATTCGACGCTTGCCGCAGTTTTTTTAGAAAATTAGGGATGGTATTTGAATACCGTCGAATGATGAGAGAAGGCCGGGCATGAGTCCCAAGGTTAGTGTCATTATACCGACATATAATCGGGGGCAGTTTATTGTGCAAGCCTTAGAAAGCGTCTTAAGTCAGACTTTTCATGATTATGAAATTGTTGTGATCGATGACGGGTCAAAGGACAATACGCGGGAAATATTAAAAAGATTTGAAAGTAAGATCAGACCCATCTATCAGGACAATCAGGGTATTTCCAAAACACGTAACCGGGGCATCAAGGAATCATTTGGCGAATATATTGCATTTTTAGACTCTGATGATTATTGGACATCTGACAAATTAGCCCAACAGGTTAAGATCCTTGATAGCAAGCCCAAGGTAGGCATTGTTTATGGCCGTATGCCCATTATCAATGAACAAGGAGAGCGGGTCGGCATGAAGCCCGCTGGGGTATCGGGTAAGAATTTTAAGGAATTACTGGAAGTCTGGGGAGATTTGCCGACCTCATCGATCATGACTCGCAGGGAGTGTTTTGAAAAAGCAGGACTATTTGATACCTCCCTGGCCACCATGGAAGATATTGATATGTGGATCCGTATAGCCCGGCATTATGACCTTTTTGAAATTGAAGATCGAATCCTAGCATATTACCGCCGGCATAATCAACAGATAACAAAGGATATGATAAAAGTGTATAACGGATTGGTAAGGATTTATACCAAGATCTATAACACCTACCCTGAAGCTCGACGTGGTTTTATTGTAAGGCGCATTGTCGAAAACAAATATTTCCTGGCCAAAGAATATTATGTTAAAGGGGATTATAAGGAGGCTTTAGGTTATGCATTATCAGCGATCATGCAGTATCCCTTATTAGGATTTCTGTTTATTAAAAAGACTGATAACTGGAGTAACAGGCTATTGAAACCTATCAGGCCCTATGGTCTTTTGACGATGATCCTTTTGAAAAGTTTAAGGAGAGTACGATGAGCGAAGTTAGCGTCATTATCCCGACCTATAATTGCGGTCCGTACATACTGGATTGCGTAAATTCTGTTTTAAAACAAACATTCCAGGACTATGAAATCATCATTATTGATGATGGGTCTCGTGATAACACAAAAGAATTGCTCGAACCATTTCTTAAAAATGGAAGAATTTATTATTTCTATCAGGAAAATAAGGGTTTGCCGGGGGCAAGGAATGCGGGGATCCGTTTAGCTAAAGGAAAATATATCTTAGATCTTGATGCGGATGACGAGCTGGTAGCGGATGCCATTCAAAAACTTGTCGAATCAGCTAAGGTCCACAATGCCCAATGGGTCATTTCAGACATGTGTCGCATAGAGAATAATATCACTGAGATCCAAAAGGCCATTTTGCCGTCTCAGGACCCCATCATGGACTTCATGACACACAAAACTAATTTCAGCTCTCATTTTTATACAAAAGAATGTTTGCAAGATATCGATATGTATGATGAATCACAGAAATGTTATGAGGATTGGGAGTTGTATGTCCGGTTATTTGAAGCCCGGGCCTCGTATTCTTACGTAGCTGAGCCTCTCTATATTTATAAAATAAGGAAGAATTCACTCACAAAACAATCCACTCTGAAAAGAAATTTCTTTTATACGGAACAAATTTATAAAAAGCACTATAAACGTTTGGCTGATGACGGGGGAGAGGATTTCCATCATCTTTATGCGCAGGGTATGTGGCGATTGGCCAGTGATTATTTTTTCAAAGCAGGTAGTTTTACAGGGATGTTACGCTGTTTGAGTGAAAGTATAAAATATGACAGTTCCATTTTTAAAAGGTATATAGCAAAAGGATTAAGAGTGAATCTAAAATACAAAAAGGTTATATGAAGAAAATCCTATATGTAGAATTTAGTTCCGGATGGGGAGGGTCCTCGGAAGCTCTTTATAATCTTTTAAAATTCTCAAGCAGGGATAAATATCATCCTGTTGTTCTCATCACTCGTCAAGGTAGGAATTTCGATCGTATTGGTGAATTGAAGGTGAAGGTCATGCCTATGCCCCTTTTAGCTTTGAAGCATAACATTAAGGACCATTTATTATTCTCATATATTAAAGCCATGATCAATCTTATTTTCGATATTTTCCCTAACTCTTGGCGGATTTGGAGGATTATCCGTCGTGAAAAGATCGATCTAGTCCACACTAATACGAATATCAAGGATAATTTACAAGCGATATTGGCCGCAAAATGGGCCCGTGTCCCCTGTGTTTGCCATGTCAGGGAAACCAGGGTTTTGGTAAAGTCTGAAAAATATTATAGACGATTCTTAGGCCGTATTGTGGTCCTGAATAAAGAAGCTTTTCATATAATGAGCAATGGCTATGATCTCAAAAGAATAATTTTAATTCCTGATGGGTTGGACCTTTGTTTGAACGTGCATGAAAAGGACTTGCAGAAGATCAAAGAAGATTTTGGTTTGAGAGGTCAATTTTGTGTAGGGATCTTAGGTCGTCTGGTAGAAGGTAAGGGGCACGACGATTTTATCCGGGCAGCAGCCCTTATTTTAAGGAATAAGCCACAAATCAAGTTTTTGATCGTGGGTAATGATCCCGATAAAAACAACCTATTTGAACAAAATTTGCGTTCTTTAGCCCACGAACTTCGCGTAGATGAAAATTTAATTTTTACAGGTTGGAGGACTGATAAAAATGAAATTTTATCTGTTTTGGATGTTTTGGTACAGGCTTCATCAACGTTCCCGGAAGGTTTTGGATTGACCTGCATTGAAGCGATGGCTTTAAAGAAACCTGTCGTTGCCACCAATATCCCCGGCCCTAATTTTATCGTCGATGAAGGGGTCACAGGATATCTTGTGCCCCCGGCGTGCCCACAATTGTTGGCTGATGCCATCATAAAGTTGATACAAGACCCTTTACTAGCTCGCAGCATGGGGCAAGACGGCAGGTCTCGTGTCGAGAGATATTTTGATATTAAGAATGTGGTAGAGAGAGTTGAAAATATGTACGAAGGTATTTTTGAAGAACTGATCACAGAGAAAAGCTAATGGGTATCGGATTATTCTTAAAAGGTTTTGCGCCGTTAACTCTTTATTTAAGCGGTTTATTATGCGCTCTTATGGCCATGACAGGCAATTCTCGCTGGGCTTTGATGCTTGCCGTTTTTCTTCTTCCGCTACGTAATGTGATCGAAAGGATCCAGATTTTCCCTTTCGGGAATCAATTCCTTGATATTTTATTGATCGGGATCATTATCGGCGGTGTCATTAATAAAAAAGCATCAAGTTCAAAGGTCTTTGGAAGATCGAACATCAACACAATCGCCGTAATAACAGTTATTTATCTTTTATTTTCTTTGCTCCGTGGCGAGCTTTTTCTTTATGGAGGGATTCATTTTGATCTTCATGATAGCGGAGTGCAAGATTGGAAGAACTTTTCACTTATGCCTTTATTATTCTTTTTAAGTTTTAAGAACAATATCACTAAAAAAGAAGTGTGGAGTATTTTTGCTGTTATGTGTTTATCTATGTTTGTTGTTGATGCTTATACGATCAACCAGATCAGGGAGCATTCTTCATTGATCGGACGGGAACAGATCAGAGGGACCTTCCAATTCTTAGGACCCAATGAAGTTGCGGCCTTTTTTAATGAGTATACGGTCATTCTTATGGGCGTATTTTATGCCTTCACAAAGGGTAGGAATAAGTGGCTTTTATTGGTCCTGATCTTTGCTAACCTGTATTGTGTCACATTCCTATATTCCCGAGGAGCTTATGCCGGATTGATCGTTGGGATGGCTGTTTTGTTTGCTTTTAAGAACAAAATATTATTAATCCCCTTATTTTTAGCTTTAGTGTTATGGCAAAGTGTTTTGCCTCAAAATGTAATTGACCGTATCAAGGAAACAAGAACAGAAACGGGCGCGCTTGATGCGTCTTCTCAACGCAGGATTGACATTTGGGGACAAGCTTTTGGCTATATTAAATCAAATCCTATCGTTGGTATTGGGTTTGGATCATTTCGGCATCTGGGCCTTGATCTGGGAGACACGCATAATATTTATGTCAAAATAATGACCGAACAGGGATTGATCGGGTTTATTATTTTTTTAATTACTATTTTTTGTTTTATTAAAGAAGCTTGGCAGCTTTATCAAAAAGGGGATGATGACCTTTCAAAGGCATTAGGACTCGGGTTTCTTTGTTGTATTTTTGTCATGATGGTCAATAATCTTTTTGGCGACCGGTGGTCTTATCTTGAGCCCAATGCCTACCTTTGGATTTTTGCCGGTTTGGTGGCCAGGCTCAATGTCATTTCTCAAAATCCTCAAGAGATCAAACAAATAAATCCTAAAGAAGTTCAATCAATCCCTCAAAAGGATGATCAAATGCTTAAGAAAAAGGCCCGATATTATGACCCTCAGGAATCCGTCTAAAAAACGTATTGTCCTTTTGACGGATTGCCTTGTCGATCTGGCCGGAGGGGCTGAAAAGCAAATTTATGAACTAGCCCGTGGTTTGGACAAAAGCATTTACGAGGTCCATATTGTGATCCTTAATTTCTGCGGACAAGGGTCGAAAGAAATCCTCGAAGCAACAGGCAGCCAGGTTCAAGTTTTTCGGGTAATACGTGTGTATGGCCTTTCTGGACTTATTCAGGGTTTTCGTTTTTATAAATTCCTCAAAGATAACCGTATTAATATATTGTTGACCTATCATTTTAGTTCAGATATGTGGGGGACGTTTTGGGGGCATTTAGCCGGTGTTAAGAGCATCATCTCTAACCGTCGCGACATGGGTTTTTGGCGAGTTAATTCTCATGTGACAGCATATAAATTGATCGATCATTGGGTTGATCGTATCGTTACAGTTTCGCGATCGATCAAACAGATGGTTATCAATGAAGAAGGTGTCGAGGCACAACGCATTGAAGTCATTTATAATGGCGTCAACTTGCCTCAAAAAGATATCCAGTCCTTTCAAGAAAAAGAAAAAGCCCTGTTGGGTCTTCATGACAATGATATTCTGATCATGCATGTGGCAAATTTAAAACCGGTTAAAGGTCATAAATATTTACTTGAGGCTTTTGCCGCGATCAGTGCGTTATATCCGCATGTGAGGCTGATCTTGATCGGCCAAGATGAATTAAATGGTCAGATTCAGAATATGGCAAAAGGGTTAAATATTTCAGATAAAGTCATATTCATGGGTAAACGAGATGATGTGCCGAGTCTTTTAAATTGGGCAGATATTTGTGTTTTGCCGTCTTTAAGTGAGGGAATGTCCAATTCCATCCTTGAATACATGGCTGCTCAAAAGCCTGTTATTGCCACTGATGTGGGAGGTAATCCTGAATTGATCAAGGACGGGGTTAACGGCCTTTTGGTTGAAATAGAAAATTCCCAACAGTTACAGGACGCCTTATTGTTACTTATTAACGACCGGAAAAAATGTTTAGACATGGGCCGTGCAGGTTATGAAAGAGTTAAGAATGAATTTTCCATGCCGGCCATGCTTTTGGGGTATGAGCGTCTGTTTACTCAGATCAAGGTTTTACATTTGATCAGCAGCGGCGGTTTGTTCGGGGCTGAAAGGGTGGTTTTGAACCTGGCTTCTAAAAATGAAGGGGGCACGTCATTTGTAGGTGTGATCAATAATTCACATAATTCTCACACAGAGATTATTGAGGAAGCAAAGAAATTAAACCTTAATACGGTCGTTTTTGATTCCAAAGGGAAATTTGACTTAGGGTTAATCGGTATTATAAGAAGATTTATCATTGAACATAAGATCGATATTATCCATACGCATAATTATAAATCTGATGTTGCCGGTATTTTTGTGGCCAACTTGACTCGGGTTAAATGGATAGCGACACATCATGGCTGGATTGCGACAGACAAAAAATTAGCATTTTATGAGAAAATAGATTCTTTTATTTTGAAATATGCCCCCAAGATCGTATTCGTTTCTTCAAAAATGAAACAAAAATTCTTGAACAAGAATATAAAAGAAGGCCACCTGGAAGTCATTGACAACGGGATCCCTATTGAGAAATTTGACGGTCGGGCTCAAAGGCAAAGCACTAGATCTTCGCTTGGGCTTAGGGATGATGATTGTGCGATTGTTATTGTCGGACGCCTGTCACGCGAAAAGGGACATGAGATATTCTTAAAAGCGGCGGTTGAAGTACTTAAGAATACTCAACATGTAAAGTTTATTATTGTCGGTGATGGGCCTTTGAGAAAGAAATTAGAACAAGAAATTTGTGATTTAAATTTGTCAGGCCGTATCTTGTTTACAGGTATTCGTGAAGATATGCCTGCTATTTATGCAGCTTGTGACATCCTGGTCAACTCATCTCATTCTGAAGGTTTGCCGATGACCATTTTAGAGGCTATGGCTTCCCGTTTACCTGTCATTGCAACCCAAGTAGGCGCTGTTGGTGAAGTGATCAGAAGTCAGGAGAATGGCATTTTACTTCAACCGGGGGATGAGCATCAGTTGGCGTTAGGAATGATGGCATTAGCCCGAGACAATGAAAAATGCCGGCGCTTTGCCGAAATTGCTTATCAAGATGTTTGTGCACGATTTAGTGATACGGGCATGGCCCGGAAATACAAACAGGTTTATGAGGAGGTTTTATTTCAATAAATATGGAAAAGGTTTCGATCATAATCCCTGTTTTTAATGCGGATAGGTACATTGAGCAATGTTTATCTGCTTTGCAAGACCTTGATTATTTTAAAGATAAGATTGAGATTATCGTCGTTGATAATGGATCGACAGATAAAACCGTTGAATTAATAAAAAAGTTTTCTGTCATATCCTTTATTCTCCCCAAAGTTACGATATCACATCTGCGTAATTTTGGTGCAGGTCAAGCACGTGGTGATTACTTGGGCTTTATTGATGCCGATTGTATTGTGCCGTCTTCATGGCTTAAGAGAGCCATAGAATTGTTAAAGAACGAAAGAATAGGTGCGGTTGGATCCTGGTACCAATTGCCGCTAAAAACGCGATTCTTAGAACGGGTTTGGAATGCCCATATGGGTTCCAGAAGATTAAAAATGGGTGATATTGATTGGATCCCCAGCGGCAATTTGATTGTCCCTAAAAACGTTTATAATAAAATCGGCGGTTTTAATGAAACTTTAACGACGTCCGAAGACGTAGATATTTGTCAAAGGATACATGGTGCAGGATTATTGGTTTACACGCATCCGGATTTGAGTGTCATTCATCTTGGTGAATCTAAAGATTTAAAACAATTCTTATTAAAAGAAAAATGGAGGGGAGAAGGGGTGTTGCAAAATGTTATCCGTGAATTTCCCCATATAAGATTTAATAAAGCTATAGCTTTTACAGGGATAACGCTTTGGGCCATGGTTGGGATTTTAGTGTCCTGGGGCGTACATAATTATATTTTTTTATATTCTTCGTTGCTGCTTTTGTTCCTTATTCCTTTATATTTGAGCATCAAAGCTTGTATTTCAAGCGGGCAATGGAAATATTGTATGCCTTTGATGTGTTTATTTGTGCTTTATGCCTTTGCCCGGGTATTATCGGCTTTTAACCCGAAAGTCTGGATAAAATGATCAAAAAAATATTCATACTCATTTTAAGCCTTCTATTTGTCGGAATTCTTGGCTTTTTGTGTTTTAAGATCGCCATCAAGATACACAGGCATATGAATAAGCCAAGACTTTTTGACACAAGTGTCTTGATCTCAAAGCTGAACGACCCAACCATTCAAAAAGGTTTAAGGATTTTTGCTGCTTCAAGTCTGGACCGGATCTTTTTAGACGGCAGGACTCTTCAAAAACCTTCATTTTCTTCCAGTGTTTCTATTTCTTCGGCGAGGAATGGATATGAATCATTTCAGATCGTGCTTGTTTCACCCCTCAAAGACCGGCCGGGTGTTTTTTTGCAGACTTCTGATTTTGTTAATTTGAAAACAGGAAGCAGGATTTCGGGGGATAATTTTACTTGGGCAATAGTTGGCTATGTGCAAACCCTGTTGCCCTATTATCCGGTTAAATATGTTGGCCTTTGGCCGGATCCCCTTATTCTGGCCAGGTCTTACGATGTTAAAGCCTCAACTACCCAGCCCTTTTGGCTGACTGTTTACATTCCGGATAGTACGCCTGCAGGGGATTATAGCGCTCATGTCAGCGTTAAAGGTTTAAATTTCGCGGTACAGTCAATTCCGGTTCATCTCCATGTCTATGATTTTACCTTACCTAAAGAAAGCCATTTAAAAACAGCTTTTGATTTCTACGGTCAAATGACCAAGATCCGTTACCCGCAAGGTGCAGAGGAATCTGATGCCGCCTGGCATGCGCGTTTGGATGATATCAATGACAAATTTATAATAGACATGCTTAAACATCGAATGAACCCTATATTGAATATTGATCCAAGTGTGCCGTCTGAATTATCTAATATCGACCGTTATAGGGCGCTCGGATTGAATAATTTTGCCATCGGCAAACATGGAGGCACATTTGATAATAATTGGCCTAAAGATGTCCCCTCCATTGAAGAGCTACGATCCACGTATCAAACCTATGGTGAAGATCTAAAACTCAATGGTCTGTTTGATTATACTTATATATACACCTGGGATGAAGGGGTCATTGGTAATCCATTAGTTCCTAAAATTGCGTCTATGATCCACAGGGCCTATCCCGGCTTGAAAAATATGGTTTGTTACCATGGTTTCTGGGACCCGGCACAAAATCCTGATTGGGGCCGGGATATTGATATTTGGACATTTCAAATCGACGATTTCAATGAAAGGAAAATGCGTCAATTGCAAAAAATGGGCATGGAAATGTGGATGTATATTTCAGGACCATCAGGGACCGACAGTCCTAATTTAGCCATGGATTTTGATTCTATTGATTATCGCATTATTCCCTGGATATGCTGGAAATACGATATTCGGGGATTTTTGTATTGGTGTGTGAATTATTGGCCGACAGTCGATCCCTTCAAGAATGCTAGAAATACTCAATGGGAGCAAAACGGCAATGGGCTTTTATTTTACCCCGGCAACGATGGCCCTTGGGATTCTATACGGGCAGAGAATTTCCGTGATGGCATGCAAGACTATGAATATATCCAAATCTTATTGAATAAGTTGAGGATCCTTCACGCCAAAGGCTTAGAGCAGAAATATAAAGGATGTTTTAACCAAAGTGTTAAATTATTGACCATGGATGATTCAATCGTTAAATCCATGGGAAGTTTTACAAGGGATGGGGACTATTTAAAAGCCCGTCGGGATGCTATTGCTTTACAAATCGAAGAAATAAATTCTTTATTAAATAACCCATGATACCGAACATCATCCATTTTGTATTTGGTTTAAAAGATGATTTTGGCCAAAAGCCTTTTTCATTCATCCATTATCTTTCGATCAAATCCGCCTATGTATGCAATAGGCCGGACGTGATCAAATTCCATTATAAATATGAACCAAAGGGGGAATGGTGGGAAAAGAGCAAAGAATATCTAACCTTGATCAAGGTCGAGGCGCCTAAAGAGATCTTTGGCAATCCATTATTATATTTCGCTCATCAGGCAGATGTGCTGCGCTTGGAGATCCTCATCAAAGAAGGGGGTATTTATTTAGACATGGATGTCCTTTGTTTGAATTCTTTTGCACCTTTGCGCCAATATGAATGTGTGATGGGTATAGAAGAAAATGTTGGGTTATCTAATGCCATCATACTTGCCCAGCCGAATGCAGAATTCTTAAAAATATGGTACCAGGAATATAAGACTTTCCGCTCAAAAGGCAAAGATGAATTTTTAGTGGAACATTCGGTGAAGCTTCCTTTAAAGCTTGCGAAAATGAACCCAGCCATGATCCATATTGAAGATAAATTCTCTTTTTGTTGGCCTCATTATCATAGCAGCCCCATTACATTATGGGTTAGGCCTGAGATCACTTCTTTGGGTTCTTGGATAAATAGATTAAAACAATGGTTTGCCTTAAAATTCATAGGCACCTCTTTTTGTGTCCATCTATGGGAATCGTTGTGGTGGGAGAAATATTTACAGGTAATTGATCAGGAATATATTAAAAATAAGGACAATAATTTCTCGAAATTAAGCAGGAATATCTTATTTTCAAAGAATGTCCCTCAGAAGAGTAAATTTTATATTTTACGTCCTTTGATGAAAAGATTAATTGACGCATATTTATCCAATGGGACCTCAAAGCTATGATCACTTTAATGTATCATGGCATCACTTCTAAAGATTCTAAAAGTCCGCCTGATCGCGAGATTGGGGCAGCACTTTATGATGTCCCTGTAGAGGTTTTTCGTGCACAGATGCGTTGGCTTAAGAGCTGCGATCAAAAGGCCGTCTTAACATTTGATGACGGTGAGATGAATAATTATAGGGTCGCTTTCCCCATTATTAAAGAATTTGGTTTTAATGCCTATTTTTTTATCATTGTCAAAAGGATCGGGGAAAATGGTTATATGGGGTTCGAAGAGCTTAAAAATCTGGTGGCCGCAGGGATGACCATCGGCTCACACAGTTTGTCTCATGAAATCATGACCAATTTAAAAGACAATCAGGTTATTGAGGAATTAAAGGCATCGAAAACCTACCTGGAGATGAATTTAGGTGTTCCCATCAGGACCTTCTCTGTCCCTCGTGGGTTTTATAATGACAAGATCATCCAAATGGCATATGAGGCAGGGTATACGCAAATCTTTATCTCTGAAAAACGTACAGGTTCTAAATCGATTTGTACACCGCGCAGAGCAGTCAAGGCCAACTGGTCATTAAAACGGTTTCAACAAGCTTTAGAAGATCATGTGCCTTTAGGCGAAATCATCAGAGATGCTTTTAAAAATATGGCCAAAATTGTATTGAGAGAGCCTGGCTACAATTTTCTCAGGCGAATACTTATTTATATTACAAAATGGAAATGGATTAAAAGAGCATGATCAGGACAAGATTATTGGGGCGTTATAAGGTAGCTATCTGGAGTTATTATATGCTCCTAGAATTTAAAAAAGTCAGAAGACTGTGCTTTCGCTCTCTGCGTTTAGATCCATTCCAAATGAAATTGTATTTGTACTTGTTGGCTACATTTTTTCCAATAGAACAAGAAATATCCGATATTTGGAGCATAGGTATTTATAAGCTCGCTTTATTAAATGGAAATTTAAAATTGTCTATTGATCGTAGCGTCAAGAATCCTATTTTGAGCGCCAAAAATTTAAAAAAAGAAGGGATCGATTATGCGGCAGATCCATTTTTAGTTTCAACAGATGCTTGTAAGTACCTTTTTTTTGAGGCTTTTAAGGGTGCTAAGGGTGAAATCGGTTTGGCTGTTAGTAAAGATTATAAAGAATGGGAATATAAAAGCATTGTTTTGAGTGAGCCTTTTCATCTTTCTTATCCGATGATTTTTAAATGGGGCCAACAATATTACATGCTGCCCGAGACGCACGAGACAAGTTCCGTCAGATTATACCAAGCCACCCATTTTCCTTATAAATGGCGATTTATAAAAACATTATTTGAAGGTAAAGCATTTGTGGATCCGACCCTATTACGGTACAAAGATCATTTTTGGATATTTGTATCAGATATTTCAGATGCTAATCTGTATTTATACTATGCGGATACCCTACAAGGCCCCTGGAAGAGTCATCCGAAGAGCCCTATCATTATAAATAACAAGAGCATTGCCCGTCCAGGAGGTAATATTATCCAGATCCAGGATAAATTAATAAGGATCGCTCAGGATGATTTTAATTCTTATGGGCATGCCCTTAGGGCGTTTGAAATAACCCTGTTAAGTACTGAAGAATATGAGGAAAAGGAACTGCCAACCAGTCCTTTATTAAAAGCATCAACTAAAGGCTGGAATAAGGATGGGATGCATCATTTATCGGTGTGCCAAGTGGGAGAAAAAGAGTGGGTGGCGGCTGTTGATGGCAAGATTAGCATTAAGAATTATAAACTTAGAAGAAAAGACAAACGAAAGGTTTGGGCGGATTTAAGGGAAAAAGTCTGAAATATCCGGAATAAGGCCCTTATCAATATTTGAATTGTAAGTAAAATAAAAACCATGAAGGCGCTCTTTTGGACATTGCTGGGTTTAATTTTTTATTGTTATTTAGGCTATCCATTATTGATTTGTCTTTTATCCAGGTTATTCTCAAAACCAGTGCACAAATCCGTTATTTTCCCGTCAGTTTCCATCATTATCTCTGTTTACAACGAAGAAGATGTCATTAAAAATAAAATAGATAATTTATTGGCCTTGGATTATCCCAAGGATCAAATTGATATCTTGATTGGTTCCGATGCTTCCACAGACCGAACCGATCAGATCATTCAAAATTATCAAGATCCCCGCCTTCATGTTTTTATTCATCCCCAAAGGCGCGGGAAGATGATGACCGTTAATGATTTAGTTGCACGATCAAAGAATGAGATCATTTTCTTTAATGACGCCAGGCAGCTCCTTGAAGGTGATTCGCTTAAGAATCTTGTGCAGAATTTTGCTGACCCCTCTGTTGGATGCGCGAGCGGGGAGCTTCTGTTCGTCAAAGCCGAAGGGGGCATGGCACAAGGTGTTAATTTATACTGGGAATATGAGAAATTTATCCGCGCCCATGAAGCCCGGGTGCATTCTATGCTGGGTGCAACAGGGGCCATTTATGCCATACGTAGATCACTTTATGTGCCAGCCCCCCCAGAGGTGGTATTGGATGATATGTATACACCTTTTAAAATAATTGAAAAGGGATATCGCGCCATTTTTGACGGAACGTCGCATGCCTTTGACTCTGCAGCGCACAGCCCAACTGAGGAATACAAGCGTAAAGCCCGGACATTGTATGGCAACTATCAAATATTTTCACTCTTCCCGGGGCTCTTTAACCCATTGACAAGTCCTGTCGCCGTTCAGTTGTTCTCTCATAAATTTTTGCGGGTCATGGTTCCGTTCTTTATGCTCATACTTCTTCCGTTGAATTATTTGATGATCAATGAAGGTATTTATAAAACGATCTTTGGCCTTCAAATAGCTTTTTATACCGCCGCTATTTTAGAAGTCTTTGCTCGCGGGCATAAGTACGGGGTATTTAAACCAATCTTGAAGTTGTGTTATGTGCCGTATGTATTTTGTCTCCTGAATTTTGCGGCACTAGCGGGCTTTTACCGTTTTATAGGGGCTCGACAGGGTTCCACTTGGGAAAAGGCCAGGAAACAATTTTGACCAATACTCTTCAAAAATGGATCGTCGGTGTTTTTGTCTTGTTGATCTATGTCCCGTCTTTCTTGTGGATGTGGGACCGATGGTTCGCCCGTGATTCCTATTATAGCCATGGTGTCCTGATCCCGTTCGTGACAGCCTTTTTGATCTGGCAGAAAAGGGATATTTTAAGAAAGATCCAACCTAAAATATCACCATGGGGATTAAGGATTTTCTTTATCGGTATTGCCATCCATTTGCTTAGCGCTTTTTTCCGTGTTTATTTTAGCTCAGGTTTTTCCATGATCATTGTCCTATTTGGCCTGATCCTGCACTTTTATGGTTCAAAAGTGCTCAAAGAACTTCTTTTTCCAATTTCTTTTTTGTTTTTCATGGTCCCTTTGCCAATGGTCGTGATCACGGGTTTAAGTTTTAGATTAAAGATCTTTGCCGCACAAATTGCGGTTATTGCCCTTAATGACATGCGGCTATTTTGTGTGCAACACGGCAGTACTATTGTCATGCAGCATGCCCATGTCATCGTAGAAGATGTTTGCAGCGGTTTGCGCTCTTTGATCACACTGATGGCTTTAGGCAGTCTTTTTGCCTATGGGATGAAAGCGTCTTTTCTTAAAAAATCAATTCTTTTTGTATCGACGATACCTATTGCTGTTATCACCAATGTTGGGCGTATCATTCTTTTGGCCTTTATCAGTGAAATTTGGGGCGCCAAGTATGCCCTTGGGCCCATTCATGAAGCATCAGGGATCATTGTATTCTTAGGTGCCTTTTGCCTACTTTATGTGGTACAGAAAATGATCGAATAAAATGAAAAATCCCTCAAATCAAGTTTTACTTATTTGCCTGACGCTGGCTGCAACGGCTATTATTTCTTGGAGTTTATTCTTTAAACAAGCCGTCGAGAAAGACACGGTTGATATTATTCATTTTCCAAAGACAATCGGGACCTGGAACTCGGTTGATCTTGGTATTACCAAGGATGAATTCGCAATCCTAGAAACCAGTAATGCTTTTGTGCGTTTATATACAAATTCAGTTGATCGGAGCCAGATCTATCTATATTTAGTCTATTCTCAGACGAATCGAAAGGTGGCGCATCCTCCTGAGATCTGTTATACGGGCAGCGGATTAACTATTATGGAAGATGTGCACGACGCTATACCGGTCCAATATAAGAATTTGACCATCCAGGCCAACCGCTTGCGCTTAACCAAGGGTAATTTTAATCAGATAGCCTATTATTGGTTTAAAGTGGGGGATCATTTCACGTCAAATTATTGGAAAGAGCAGATTTTGATCGTCTACTATACATTGCTTGGCGGGCACCCTAGCAGTGCTTTAATACGTGTGTCAGCTGATATTAAGGACAATGATGTCAATAAAATTGCTACAAACATCAAGAGCTTCGTTAATTTAATCACACCCCAATTATTTGTATATCTTCCTTAGATTACCTATTCATTCCGATTAGCAATACGTCGATCTACCCACCTAATTGTAAATTTTAAGGCCGATTTTCTAAAAAGAGGGGAAAAAGTCTGAATTATGCAGGATTGGGCTCTTATTAATTTATGACTTAAGAGTAATATTGAAACATCCTCAGAAGAGATAATTTAAAAATAGTATTTGAAGGAGAAATTCAATGGATGCGAATACCCTCGAGATGATAGAAGAGTTAAAAGGAAACCTGATAGAAGAAGTAAATGCAGTAGATGTAGAAATAGCCTATGAAAGAAAACCATATCATATTGTCAAAAGAATGACGGATATAGGGGGGTCAGTTATCGCTTTTGTGCTTTTAAGTCCATTTTTTATTTTTGCTGCTTTATTCATAAAAATTCTCTCGAAGGGACCTGTTTTTTTCAGGCAAACGCGGGTAGGCCAATATGGAAAAACATTTGAAATATATAAATTCAGGACCATGAAGGTGGATGCTGAGAAATATTCCGGTCCGGTATGGGCTGCCAAGAATGACGATCGTTTAATTCCAGGAGGGAATTTCCTTCGAAAATCTAAGATTGATGAGATCCCGCAATTTATTAATGTACTGAAAGGAGAGATGAGCATTATAGGTCCACGTCCGGAACGTCCGTTCTTTGTTGAACGTTTAAAGAAACAAATTCCTGACTATGAAAAACGTCTTAACATTAAGCCTGGAATAACAGGTTTGGCCCAGGTATTGCATCGGGCTGATGAAACCATCAAAGATGTAAGAAAGAAGATCAAATACGATATCCTTTACATCAAAAGGATGTGTTTGTGGACTGATGTCATAATATTGGCAAGAACAGTCCGAGTTGTTTTAACAGGTATAGCAGCAAGATAATTCAATTAATCAGGATCAAAAACTTAGGGGGTAATATGAATAAAATATTAAGTTTAGTAATTCTAGCTGTGATGGTGGCTTTGGGAGCCAATGCTGCTTGGGCAGATGGGCCATTCCCGACCGCTATGACCGATGGTACTCTTGGTCCCATTGGATCTGTTACACCAAGTGATACCCTTGGACCAAATGTTTATAATAATATCAATTTGCTATTAGGCACAAGCTACACTAATAATGCTCAGGTGGATTCCCTTGAATATACAGGTAATGCCAGCACATGGGCAGCAACAGGAGGTAGTGCTTCAGGCGCTGTCATTGGTTTGTCAGCCTTTAATTCAAATACCTTCGAAGCCTATAATACGAATACACCAGGCACCCTTATCAGTCCACTAGGGACCAGTTTTACCGGATCCGGCTTTACCGGTAGTGGCACGAGCACTAGTCCTTTTGCTGGTGTCACAACGGCTGCTCTTCCAGCAGGTGCTACATTCGGTTTTGCTATAAACACGGTTGGTATCAGTACTCTTAACGGTTCCACTCTTACTCCTGCCGGTGGTACTGATTGGTATTCCAATAAAAATCTTAATTCTGATGGCATGGATCATATGCTGGTATACAATCTGTCCGCTTTGACAGGGACACAGATTTATATCAAGAATCCTACCACTGGTGTTACTTCAACTATAACGCTTGAGGATCCATATTTATTAGAGTTTGAAGATCTGCCATTAACGGCCAATGGAGCGCCCAGTGATTTGGATTACAATGATCTGGCGGTTTTAGTCAATGGTGTTGCACCTGTACCTGAACCAATTACCGTGGCTTTATTCGGTGTCGGTTTATTAGCCATGGCTGGTTTTGCTCTGCGTCGCAAATTGTCATTCTTAGGCAATTTGGCATTTGCAGGGTAAGGATATTCTCTATTTCCCCCCGCCTTGGGCGGGGGGACGTAAGGATAACGTAACACGAAGATCAAGAAAGGTGGAAGATGACTATGGCTCTCCAGTGGAGTTTTTTAAATCAATTGGGTTCTTTTAGTTTTGGAAATAATAGAGTTATGGATAGAGAGGTTCAAATTGAACCGAAAGAAAGTCACATTGGACAACAGGTGGACGTTGATAAACTAGAGACCCTTATCTGTTTAGAGGCGATCATAGTTGCTTGTTATCAGTCTTTGGCAGGATTAGTGCATAATCAGACTATTCGTCAAGATTGTCAGCAATTTGAGCAACAGGCGCAGTATCATCAAGAAAAGTTAAGAAAAATATTTCCGCTTTCCCCTAAAAGTGAACTTGCTATAGATCTTAAGGTGAATCACCATTTGTTGAATTTGAAGCCGGCATACTTGTCCCTTAGAGAGGTCATCATTCTTACGATCAATCTTACTACTCTCAAAACAGACATTTATAAATGTTTTTCCCGTACTCTTTCAGAACATCATGAGATCTTAAATACTTTATTCGAAGAAAATGCTGAAGAGATGTATTTTCTGCGCCAAGAAAATAATTTTCATCAAAACAGGTTGGATACGTTCTTAAAAGTTTAAATCTCCGGGAGTCCTTCATATGAACATTAAGAAATTAACGCTAAGCCTCATAGCCATGCTGGGAGCAGGTGCTTTTTTAGCTATCAGTGCTTATGCTACTACCTGGTATGTTCGTGATGGTGGAGGTACTCCAGCCCAATGTACAGGAACGACCAATGCGGTCTATCCAGGTTCTGGCACAAACCAAGCTTGTGCCATCAATCATCCTTCATGGGTAATAGGGAGTCCAGGGGCAATCGGGTTAATGGTCGGTGGAGACACCTTATACATTGTCGGGGACAGTGATATTAGCTCGGGAGCTCAAGCTCAGTATATGATCGGTTATGGTATGCCTAATGGCGGTTTACCTAATTGTGTTACAGCTAACGCCTATCTCTGTGTTATGTCCACTATTCCAGCAGGGATAAGTTCAACGCAACTTACTACAATTATAGGTATCGGAACTCATCAACCGCAATTATGGGGCACTCAAGCAGTCAATTATATCCTTGATTTAACAGCTGGGAATTATGATATCGAAAATCTTGAGATCACCGGCCATAGCTCATGTTCGTATCTCATAGGCAGCAATAATCCCGGTTTCAATTCCTATCCCGGCCAGTGTCTTGGGACGGATGGTAATTATCCATATGGAACATACGCTAAAGTTGGCATTGAAATGGAAGGAACAAATATTACAACAAAGAATTTATATGTCCACAGGCTTGCGCTTGATGATATATATTTCCCGGGTAATGTCAGTAATTGGAGCAGTACGAATGACAAGTTCATATCTGGCGCAAATTTTCTTGACGATGGCGGATCAATGACATTTGGCGGTAATAACACGATGAATAATGACGTATGGGCTTTTGGCGGATGTGCTGAAAAGTATCCTGCTCCGGACCCTGGCAATGTTAAAGATCTCAATAATTATCTTAACTGTTGCGACCAAGGCGGAGGATGCTTAGGTGGCGGGTTTATGATGCAGAATGATGGTAGTGCGGCTTGCGGGAACTGGACTATTAGTGATTCACAATTCTTATTCAATCTTAAAACAAATATCGATTTTCTTCATTGTAATGGTACTGGAACTTTTAACATTTATAGGTCTAGATCAGAAGGATCTTCAGGAGAAGCCTTAAAACTTAATGTTGCTACAGTAAATATTGAAGAAAGCCAATTGATAGGGAATGCCCCTGTTTGGACAACAGCACCATTTAAGGCTATTTTAGCGCCATTAAGCACATCGAATTCATCATGGGCACCGATCATTTGCCGAGGGAATGCGGTTACAGTTTTTGCCGGTAATCCAGGAGAACAAGTGAATTTCCTTAATGATGATATTACAGGAAATTGTACAGCTCTTGTTGAGATTTCTGACATGGGTCAGCCTGCTTCTTTTGCATGCACCAAAATGTCTGTCAATGCTACCAATACAAAATTTATTTCAGGGTACGGTTATGATATTAATGAACAAACAAATGTTTATTACGTTGGAGGGGATGATGGCAACGGTTCAGGGGCTTGTGGAACTGGGGCCATTCCTTTCAATGAAAACTATGACAACATTTATAACGAAAATGATCCTGCTCATTGTACTGGTGCAAACAGCTTGTGTGGAACAGATCCTAAGGTAACTGGAGAAGTGAGTGTAACTCTTGCAACTCTTCTAGGGCCTACTTCTTATTACAGCGCTACAAGTTTAGGCGACTTGCTATATTTACAACCTTCATCTCCTTTAAAGGGAAAAGCTGCGACTAATGGTACCTATATCAATGGTTCATCGAATGATTATAACAACTACCCAGCTAATTCTTCTCCTGATATCGGGGCCGTGCAATATGGGACTTGTGTATTATCCGGTGGTTACTGTAGTTTAACCAGTCAATGTTGTAATGGCGGCACATGTACTTTGGGGGGACAATGTACTGCGCCACAACCGGTTGTTTCTATAACAAGTCCCAAAAATGGAAGCAGTTATTCAAATGGCTCCAATGTGACTATCACGGCTACTGCTTCTGAGGCCAATGGGACTATTTCTAATATATCTCTTTATGAAGGGCTGAATGTATTTTTAGGATTAAGCAATACTTCTCCTTTCAATTATATTGCCACCAATCTCGTTGAAGGCAGCTACACCTATACTGCCCAAGCTACTGATACCAGTGGCATTTCAGTGACTTCAACTCCTATAACGATTACGGTTGTAGCGGCCTCTCTTCCTTCATCGTTACCGGTCGTTTCTATAACAAGTCCGGTTAGTGGGAGTAGTATTACAGCAGGATCTAATCTTATTATCTCAGCCACAGCTTCTGAAACGAACGGGACTATTTCTAATGTATCACTTTATAATGGAGCAGGCGTATTATTAGGATCAAGCAGAACATCTTCTTATAATTATTTTGTGATGGCCCCCCCGGTAGGGACCTACATTTATACTGCTCAAGCCACGGATGCCAAAGGCATTTCAGTGACCTCTAGCCCAACAACGGTTACAGTTTCAGCTCCATCGTCACCGGTAGTTACTATAACAAGTCCCAGCAATGGGAGCAGTTTTACAGCTGGTTCATATATTACTATTTTAGCCGCAGCATCGGAGGCTAATGGTACTATCAGTAAAGTGGCATTTTATAACGGGTCAACCTTGCTGGGTACGGCCACGAGCAGTCCATATAGCTATACGTGGAACAATGTGACAGCGGGGAACTATAGATTAACTGCCGTCGCTTATGATAATAATAATAATAAAACAACATCCACGGCAGTTACAGTTGCAGTTAGTGGTTTGCCGGTTGTAAGTTTAGCTAGTAATAACGCTACATTCACAGTTCCTGCGAGTGTTATTCTCACAGCCACTGCATCAGAGACCAATGGGACTATCAGTAAGGTTGGATTCTATAATGGGTCAACCTTGTTGGGAACATCCACAAGCAGTCCATATAGTCTTACCTGGAACAAGGTGGCAGCGGGGAAATATAATCTTACTGCCGTCGCGACTGATGCTAATGGTGTATTTGTGACGTCAAGTCCGATAACATTAACAGTGACAACGGTAGTTGAAATCATCGCTAATACTAATATAAATAAAGTGATAATTACCGGTGCTTGGCCTACGAGTACTACTATCTCAGGATATTATGGTACAAACTACATTGATGACGACAATTCTCTTAAAGGAACAAAGAGCGTAAAATATACTCCGAGTTTATCGGGAGGTGCCGGTTCCTACCAGGTCTATTTACGGTATAGCTCATATTCAAACCGGGCTAGCAATGTTCCGGTGGATATCATACACTCCGGCATAACTACAACGGTAATTGTCAATCAAAAGGTCAATGGAGGAACATGGGTCTCACTAGGCACTTATAATTTCTTGGGCAATAGTAGCGGTGAGGGCCTGACGATCAGAACCACTTCCACCAATGGGTACGTCATTGCTAATGCCGTTGAGTTTATTCAATTAACATAGAATGTTGGATCCGAGCTTGTTTGTTCTCCATACCGACCATTTCTGTTGGTCGTCGGCCCATTCCATCGCAGGCGGACACAAATCCGCCTCTCCTGTTCGATTTGATCACGGATTACTTATATTATACCTTGGTACTATTGATTTCTTTATCCTTCATACGATAATATCAACAAATGTCTAAGATAAAATTACCTTTTACAGTTTTGCGCATGGCATTTAGCCTTTTTAAATTTGAGAATCAACAGATTTTTTATCCGTTTATTATTATCATTTTTATTAATTCTTTAGTCCTCGAAATCCTGTATTTTCTGCCTCGCTATCCGTTATCGGTCTTTTTTGCTCCCATTATCAGAAATCTTTGGGGAGAAGAGTATTTGCATTTCCCGATGGATCTGGTGTTGTTACCAAAGCTGTTTTTTTATGCTCAAATGGGTATTTTTTTATTTTTGAGCAGCTTTTTGACTGTACTGATAGTGGACATGGTCGTTGATGTCAACAATGAGAAAAAGGTAAACTTTAAAGCTTCATTACAAAGATCTTTGGGCGGATATGTTTACATTTTCTTATATTCATTCTTGTCCATATTCTTATTTCAGGTGTTTAATAAATTCTACAGCATTTTGTCACATCATGTTTTTAAAATACATTCAACGACCGGCATCTATTTTTGGATCAAGAAATTTGTATTTTATGCCGCACCTTACAATCAATTTTTATACGATATTTTTGTGACAACAGTATTGATCTATATTCCTGTGCTGATCATTTTGGAAAAAAGGAAATTCTGGGGAGCTTTGGTAGGCAATTTTAAGGTTTTATTTGGTTCTTTTTGGATAACGTTTATCCTTGTATTGGTCCCGACATTATTTTATCTACCGGTTTTATTGATTCGGGATAATATCGGTTCTCTTACTGAAATAACATCCCCTCAGATCCATGTTTTAGTTATTGCCCTTAGTTTTATTGTGACAACCGGCATTAATATTTTCATTATCGCCGCTGCAACGATGTATTGCCTTTATAAGAACGAGAACTTATGAACAGATTAATTTTGACCCTTGTCTCCATATTATTATTTATTTATCTTTTCTTTTCTATGTTGAGCTTCCATGGTGATTATTGTGCCCAACGCGAACTTTGGGGGATTAATCACGAGTTTGGCCTTATTGCACTTCATCAGGAATCAACTCCGGATTATATGATCAATCAGCTGGCCGACAGGTATCAGACCTTTATCAAGAAATACAATGGATCCATCTATGCCGAGCAGGCAGAGCTGATGAGAGGGGACCTTTATTCATTCAGAAAGGATTTTACCCAAGCCCGCTTGGAATATCAAAAAGTTATCGGTCCGGATAAGGAATTGTCGGCACATGCTGAGTTTGGCATAGCAAAGACTTATGAATTGGAAGGACATTGGGATAAAGCATTGGCAACATATAAGGTGATCATACAAAATTATCCCGTCACAAGTTTAGGTTTTTCTATCCCGATGTATTTAACCGGCCATTTGGTTCCTTCAGGCGACCAAAAAGCTTATGTGGATGAAGCTTATGGCGTTGCCTTAGCATTTTATCAAAAGATTGCCCTTCAATATCCTAAATCAGAACTTGAATACAGTGCGTTGAGGATGATAGCCATATGTCAGCTTTATCAAAACAATTGGTCCGCTACGATCACAACATTGGGAGAGATCGTCCTGAAACATCCGGGCGGCAAGGGTTTGCAGGAGGCTGTTAGTGGGATAAATATATTATGTGTTACCAAATCGCATAATTACGATGCCGCGATCAGCATTTACGAGCAATTTATTCAAAAATATCCGGAGCATCCGGCTGTTGGGCTTTTAAAGAAGATGATCAAAGATTTTAAATTTTTGAAAAGTAAGAACTTGATCATTCAAATGGTCCCTTCCCAAAGGGCTGCAAAGTAGACAAGTAGTTATTATTGCAAAGAAAGGTAAAAATATTCATGTCTGTTTCTCTTAATAGTAGGATTATAAAAAGATCAGCAAGAATAGCGCTGATCGGTTTAGGTTATGTCGGACTGCCTTTGGCGGTCAGTTTCGCACAAAAAGGTTTTAAAGTGTTGGGTATTGATACGAATGAAGCCCGGATCGATCGCATAAGGAATCTCAAGAGCTATATCGCGGATGTCACCAACCATGAAATTGGACAGGTCATTAACCAGGGGCATTTTTCAGTTTCAACAGATTTTTCATTATTATCTAAGGCGGATGTGATCATTATTTGTGTGCCGACACCTTTAAAGCGTAAATATACGCCGGATGTTTCTTTTATTCTAAGTGCGATCAAAAGTGTGGCCAAGTATCTAAAACGAGACAGCTTAGTTATTCTAGAAAGTACGACTTACCCGGGAACAACCGAAGAAGTGATCAAGCCTGAATTAGAAAAAAGCGGAATGATCGCGGGTCATGATTTTTATGTCGCCTTTTCACCGGAACGCATTGATCCCGGCAACAAAGAGTTTAAAGTGACTTCTATGCCTAAAGTAGTTGGGGGGCTGACACCCAAGTGCACACAACTTGCTGCCTTGGTATATAGACAAATCACAAAACATGTTCATGTGGTTAGTTCAACCAAAGCAGCTGAAATGACTAAATTATTAGAAAATTCATTTCGGATTGTCAATATCGGCTGGATCAATGAAATTGCCCAAGCTTGTCATAAAATGAATATTGATGTTTGGGAAGTGATCAGGGCGGCAAATACCAAGCCCTTTGGTTTTATGGCATTTTATCCGGGACTTGGGGTCGGTGGTCATTGTATCCCTGAAGACCCTCTGTATTTGTATTGGAAAGCTAAACGTTACGGGTTTAATTCAAAATTCATTAAATTGGCTGCGGATGTTAATGCGAATATGCCTGCTTATGTTGTTGGCCGTTTAGTGGAATTGATCAAAAATCCTTCTCGGGCAAAGCTCCTAATATTGGGTGTCACCTATAAGAAGAATGTGAAAGATTTAAGAAAATCGCCCCCATTGAAACTCATCGAATTATTGCAAAGATGGGGAGGGGTGGATTATTATGACCCATTTGTGCCGTATCTAAAGATCGGGGCAATCGATATGGAAAGCGTCATTTTGAATGCGGCTACGATCAGAAAATATGATTGTGTTGTCATAGCTGTTGATCATGCTCAAGTTAATTATGAACTTGTCCGTAAGAATGCCCGGTTTATTTTTGATGTCAAAAATATTTATTCCAATATTCAGGATAAAAAGATAGTGCGTTTATAATGAGCCAGAAGTATTCTCAACGATGTATCTGATCCCGTTCCCACAAGGTTATACCTTGGTTCAATTGATTTGCCTCGGGGTTCTCCCTAAAATTTTAATGACATATTCAATGATCGGACAGGCGTGATTCTTTATTATGTCTGTCCTTTTAATTATTGGTAAAAGGACTGATCGTGAAGAGATTTATTGAAAAAATAGTTAAAAAACAATTATCTGTAGAATCTCCGTTACGTTCAGAATTGCTCAGTAGTGAACAGATGAAACAGCATGGCGAAATGCTGGCGGGCATACATCAATTAACTAAAGAACGTTCTTTCCCATCACTCCTGGTCAGGCTGACAGAAAATGAAGGTGTTTTGCTTGAAACCCATGCTTTATTGATTGCGGCGGTTAAGGCAAAACGATTGATTACACCGGCGGGTGAATGGTTGCTTGATAATTTCTATTTGATTGAAGAACAAGTGCGCACGGCAAAGCGGCATTTACCGAAGAGTTATCATCGACAGCTGCCTTATCTTATTAACGGCCAATCGGCCGGTCTTCCGCGTGTATACGATATTGCTTTGGAATTGATCGCCCATGGCGATGGCCGGGTGGATCCGGAAACTCTTAGCGGATTCATGGTAGCTTATCAGAAATCGACCAGCTTGGACTTGGGGGAATTATGGGCCATTCCGATCATGCTGCGTCTTGCCCTGATTGAAAATCTAAGACGTATTGCTTCTAGTATCGCTTCTGTCAGGACGGACCAGGATTTAGCAGATTTTTGGGCTGATCAAATGTTCGCCATCGCCGAAAAAGATCCTAAAAGTCTAATTTTGGTAGTCGCTGATATGGCACGCTCAAAGCCTCCCATGTCTAACGCCTTTGTTGCAGAACTGACGCGCCGTCTTCAGGCACAGAGCCCATCTTTGCTATTGCCGCTGACATGGATCAAACAGTGGCTTTCTGAGGGAGAATTGACCATTGAGCAATTGGTCTATTTGGGGAATCAGGACCAGGCGGCCAATCAGGTCTCGATCAGCAATAGTATCGGGAGTCTTCGTTTGCTTGAAACCCGGGATTGGCGCGAATTCGTTGAGTCGATGAGTGTTGTTGAAAATATACTGCGTGAGGACCCCGGTCAGTTATACCGCAAGATGGATTTTGCCACCCGGGACCGCTACCGCCATGTTATTGAGAATCTGGCTAAAAAAAGTTTACTTTCCGAGGGTGAAGTGGCTCAAAAAGCCATTCAATTGGCCCTTGAGGCTGCCAGAGAAGATGGCTTTGAAGAGCGAAATGCCCATGTCGGTTTCTATCTAATTGATAAAGGACTTGGGACACTTGAAGCAACGGCAGGGGCATGTTATTCAGCTTTGGAGATTTTAACAAAATTGGCGAAACGTTTTTCATTGTGGCTGTATCTGGGAGCCATTGCCATCCTCACCGTTTTATTAACATCTATTTTATTAACACATATAAATCCAAAGATTGTCCCTCATTGGGAAATTGTTGTTTTTGGGATTTTTTTAAGTCTGGCTATAAGCCAATTGGCTTTAGAGTTGGTCAACGGCTTGGCCATGTCTGTCGTAAGTCCGCATTTGTTGCCCCGGATGGATTTTTCTAAAGGGATCCCATCAGTGTTTCGTACCCTTACGGTTATTCCTACGATAATCAGCAGTCCACAGAATATAGAGAGCCTTATCGAGGCATTGGAAGTCAGATTCCTGGCCAATCAGGAGGAATGTTTACATTTTGGTTTATTGACTGATTTTCCGGATAGCGATCAAGAAACATTGCCTCAGGATGCCATGTTGCTTAATTTGGCACAAGAAAAGATCGAGGGACTTAACTTAAAATATAAGAAAGGGAATTTTGACACTTTCTTTCTCTTTCACCGTCCGCGGCGTTGGAACGCTCAGGAAAAGATTTGGATGGGTTACGAACGTAAGCGGGGGAAATTGGCGGATTTAAATTGGCTCCTGCGAGGCGGCCCCAGGGATAATTTTTCACTTACCGTCGGTGATATTAAGGTCTTGGCCAATGTCAAATATATCATCACCCTGGATACGGACACACAGCTTCCCCGCAATTGTGCCCGTCAACTCATCGAAACCATGGCCCATCCATTGAATCGGGCCCACTATGATGAAGCCAAAGAGGAAGTTACCCAAGGGTATGGTATTCTTCAACCGCGGGTGAGCATGAGCTTGCCTGGAGGGAACCGTTCGTTTTATGCGCGTTTGTACGGGGGCCAGACAGGGATAGATCCTTATACGCGTATGGTTTCCGATGTTTATCAGGACCTGTTTGGGGAAGGTTCATTTATCGGCAAAGGGATCTATGATCTGGACATATTTGAACGGGCGCTTAAAGGCCGTTTCCCGCAGGGACAGATATTGAGCCATGATCTTTGGGAGGGCTGTTATGCCCGTTGTGGACTGTTAAGTGATGTGGAGTTATATGAAGATCACCCCTTTCGTTACAGTGCGGACGTAAAGCGCCGTCACCGTTGGATCCGAGGGGATTGGCAACTGGCCGGATGGTTGTTCTCCAGGGTCCAGGCATCTGGGGGCGTCAGACAAAGAAATACATTATCCATATTATCTCAATGGAAACTTTTTGACAATTTAAGACGTAGTCTTGTGCCTATGTCATTAATAGTCCTTTTATTGATGGGTTGGACTGTTTTATCATCGCCCTGCTTTTGGACGGGAGTTGCCTTTGGGATCATTTTTCTGCCGGCGTTGATCAGTTCTGTTTTAGAGTTGTTTCAGAAATCAAAGGATGTTTTGTTAGAGCAGCATTTAGAGACGGTCATGTATTCGACGGGTTGGCGTTTTGCTCAACGGGCTTTTAGCCTGGCGTGCCTTCCGTATGAGGCTTTCTTTAGTCTGGATGCCATTGTGCGCACATCGGTCCGGATGCTGATCACCCATCAGAAGCTTCTGGAATGGAGCATATCCTCGGATAAGGATGTGACTTGCACGGATTTAATTTATTCCTTTCGATTAATGTCGATCGCTCCTGTCACAGCGATGCTCATCTTTATTTATTTGACAGCATCAGGTCCATTAGCATTTAGAGCAGCAGGATTAGTTTTGTTACTATGGGCCATTTCTCCGGCTATAGCCTGGTGGATCAGCCGTCCAGTGACGAGACGTCGTGCAAAACTTGATGGCAATCAAGTCATTTTCCTTCGAAAACTTTCCCGGAAAACATGGAATTATTTTGATGTTTTTGTTGGGGCGGAAGATAATTGGTTGCCTCCTGATAATTATCAGGAAAATCGTGGTATCAAGATAGCCCACCGCACATCTCCAACCAACATAGGCTTGTCACTACTGGCCAATTTGTCGGCGCATGATTTTGGATATATAACAACCCGAGGGCTTATCACACGTACGGAGAATACCTTTCGCACGATGGATGGGTTGAAGAGGTATCAGGGACATTTTTATAATTGGTATGATACGCATTCTCTGCAGCCTCTGCTTCCTATCTACATATCAACAGTGGATAGCGGCAATCTAGCAGGGCATCTTTTGACGTTAAGGCAGGGATTATTGGCTCTAAGTCAAAAGGATATTTTGGGAACACGTTTATTTGAGGGGTTAAGAGACACTCTAGAGGTTTTGACAGATTCAATAGAAGATATTAATTTGCTTATCATTGATCAATTACAGAAGGAACTTGGGGACGCCTGTGAACGCGCTCCAAACACGATTCAAGAGGCTCGTCTATGCCTGGAACATCTCATCCAATATGCCGAAGAATTCATCGGTAAACTTAAAAGTACTGCTGAGATCGAAGCGACAGAGTGGGCCCATGCCTTTGTGAAGCAAGCCCGTAATGCTCTTGATGATATTGGCCTGAGCGCCGATCAAGTGGTCGTGGACATTGAACGGCTCGCAGAGCAATGCAACGATTTTGCCCAGATGGAGGTAGATTTTCTTTATGAGCCAACCAGTCATTTGTTGTCTGTAGGGTATCACCTGGAGGAGCGTAAATTAGATCCAAGTTTTTATGATCTCTTAGCATCAGAAGCAAGATTATGTTATTTCCTTGGCATAGCACAGGGAAAACTGCCGCAGGAAAGCTGGTTTGCCTTGGGACGTTTGTTGACGACAACCGGCGGGAAACCGGTTCTTTTATCGTGGAGCGGCTCGATGTTTGAATACTTAATGCCGCTTGTTGTCATGCCCACCTACGAAAATACGCTGCTTGAACAGACGTATCAAGCAGCCGTTCAACGGCAAATTGAATATGGGAAACAGCACGGGGTAGCCTGGGGTATTTCGGAATCAGGTTATAATACCATCGACGCTAATCTTAATTATCAATACCGTGCTTTTGGAGTCCCCGGATTAGGGTTTAAGCGCGGGTTGGCCGAAGACCTGGTGGTCGCCCCCTATGCCTCTGTGCTGGCTTTGATGGTGGCTCCCGAGGCCGCATGTCTCAATTTGCAGCGGCTTGAAAAAGAAAGGTCAATGGGAAAATACGGATTATATGAAGCAGTTGATCATACGCCGTCACGTCAAGCGCGTGGTAGGACAAGTACGGTGATCCGTTCCTATATGGCACACCATCAAGGAATGAGTTTGCTTTCCTTGGCTTATCTTTTGTTAGATCGTCCTATGCAAAAGCGATTTAAGGCAGATCCGTTGTTTCAAGCCACCATGTTATTGCTTCAGGAGAAAGTCCCCAATATAATCCCATTTCATGTTCACATCAATGAGTTATCTAATATTCGCCTGCTTCCCGGCGATGTGGAAACACCCATCCGCGTATTGAAAAGCCCTAATACTAAAGTCCCTGAGGTGCAGTTATTGTCAAACGGCCGGTATCATGTGATGGTGACAAACGCGGGAGGGGGGTACAGTCGTTGGAAGGGTATTGATGTCACCCGTTGGCGTGAAGATATTACCAGGGATAATTGGGGGATGTTTTGCTATATCCGTGATATGGAAAGCGGAAAGTATTGGTCAACGGCTTATCAACCGACACTTCAAAAGCCGGATAGTTATGAAGTAGTTTTTTCAGAAGGACGTGCGGAGTTCCATCGCCGTGACTATGATTTAGATACGCATACGGAGATTGTTGTTTCACCAGAGGATGATATTGAATTGCGGCGGGTTCGCATTACCAATCGTTCCAGAGTTACAAGGGTGCTCGATGTGACTAGTTATTCGGAGGTGGTTATTGCCCCCGCAGCTGCAGATGCCTTGCACCCGATGTTCAGCAATCTTTTTGTCCAAACAAAAATAATTGATCGTTCCCAAGCCATTCTTTGTTCCAGGCGACCTCGTTCTATCGATGAACAGACCTCTTGGATGATGCATTTAATGGTCGTGCATGGCGCCCAGGTCCAAAAGATTTCTTATGAAACAGATCGTTTGAAGTTTATCGGTCGCGCTAAAAGCCTGGCCCAACCTGATGTGATGGATCATTTAATGCCGTTGTCAGGATCTCAGGGTTCGGTACTGGACCCGGTGGTGGCTATTCGAAGTCAGATCGTCCTTGAGCCGCAGCAAACAGTTACTATTGATATGGTTACCGGTATTGGCGAGACGCGTGATAAAGCTTTAGCTCTTATTGAGAAATATCAGGACCAGAGGATCACGGATCGCACCTTTGAACTCTCATGGACACATAGCCAAGTCGTATTGCGGCAGATCAATGCCACAGAAACCGATGCGCAAATGTATGGGCATCTGGCCGGCTCTATTATTTATGCACATTCTCTACTGCGCGCAGAAACCAACGTTCTAATGCAGAATCGTCGTGGGCAGAGCGGCTTATGGGGATACGCCATTTCCGGCGACTTGCCGATCGTCATACTTCAGATTGGAGATCTCACTAATATCGAATTGGTCCGTCAGATGGTACAGGCCCATGCGTATTGGCGATTAAAAGGATTGGCCGTTGATTTAGTCATTTGGAATGAATCTCTTTCCGGTTATCAACAGTTACTTCAAGAACAAGTTTTAGGATTGATTTCTGCGAGTGCCCAGGGGAAGATAGCGCACAATTCCGGTGAGATATTTGTAAGACCGGCCGAACAAATATCTAATGAGGAACGCATTTTGCTTCAATCTGTGGCACGGGCTATTATTTCAGACCGTCGTGGATCTTTAGCGGATCAGATCAACCGTCGTATTCCCATAGACGTACCGGTTGCAAGATTTATACCGAGTAAAGCATACCGCTTGGAGCGTGAGCCCGCTGTTGGCACGTATGGGAATGATTTAGCTTTTTTTAATGGATTAGGAGGGTTTTCTCCTGACGGACGCGAATACGTTATCAGACTTGTCGATCATCAAGTGACTCCGGCACCGTGGGTGAATGTGTTGGCCAATGCTCATTTTGGCACTATTGTTTCAGAGAGCGGACTAAGCTATACATGGAGTGAGAATGCCCATGAACTCCGTTTGACCCCCTGGAATAATGATCCGGTAAATGACCTGACCGGAGAAGCATTTTATTTGCGCGATGAAGAGACAGGACATTTTTGGTCCCCTACACCGATGCCTGTTCGTTCCGAGCAGTCATATATCATCCGGCATGGATTTGGGGTTAGTACTTTCGAGCATAATGAAGGAGGCCTTGAATCGGAATTACACCTTTATGTGGCTTTGGATGCATCGATCAAATTTTCTGTTCTTAAAATTCGTAATCAGTCAGGACGGCCCCGACGGCTTTCTGCCACCGGGTACGTTGAATGGGTGCTGGGAGATTTGCGTTCAAAATCAGCGATGCATGTAACCACCGAAGTTGATCATTTGAGCGGTGCTATTTGTGCGCGCAATCCTTATAACACGGAATTCTTTGAAAATGTTGCCTTTTTTTCTGTAGATGAAATGAAGAGAACAATAACCGGAGATCGTACGGAGTTTATTGGGCGTAACGGTTCTATTCTAAATCCAGCGTCCATGTCACGCACGCATCTTTCCGGCCGTGTGGGGGCTGCATTAGATCCTTGTGCCGCCATCCAGGTCCCATTTGATTTAGCGCAAGGGGCCCAACGGGAGATTGTATTTACTCTTGGTGTTGGGAAAAGTATGGAAGATGTCCGTAATCTTCTTAAACGTTTTGGGGGGACTGCAGGGCCCCGAGAGGCCCTTAATACGGTGACTAAGTATTGGGCCCATACACTTGGTGCGGTGCAGGTGGAAACACCTGATGCATCGATCAATGTGTTGGCTAACGGATGGTTGCTTTATCAGACCATGGCTTGCCGTCTTTGGGGACGCAGTGGTTATTATCAATCCGGAGGGGCTTTTGGCTTTCGAGATCAACTGCAGGATGTGATGAGCCTGATCCATGCTGAGCCTGGCCTTATGCGTGAACATTTACTTTTATGTGCGTCCCGTCAATTTCCCGAAGGAGATGTTCAGCATTGGTGGCATCCTCCGACAGGCAGAGGCGTGCGCACTCATTGTTCGGATGATTATCTTTGGCTGGTACTGGCCACTTGCCGTTACGTCCTTAGCATAGGGGACACGGGAATATTAGATGAACAGGTTTCATTTCTTCGGGGCCGTTTGGTGAATGCAGACGAAGACTCGTATTATGATCTGCCCAATCAGTCATTAGAAAAGGGCAGTTTGTATGAACACTGCCAACGGGCCATATTCAAGGGCCTTGCATTTGGAGAACATGGTTTACCTCTTATGGGCTCCTGTGATTGGAACGATGGGATGAATTTGGTGGGAGAGCATGGTCGCGGTGAAAGTGTTTGGCTGGGATTTTTTCTTTATGAAATACTTATGCAGTTTACCAAGATTGCGCAGCTTCGCGGAGATCTGTCTTTTCTGGAACTTTGCAAAACCCATGCAGCTCAATTGCGTCAGAATCTTGAGAAAAATGCCTGGGATGGACAATGGTACCGGCGCGCGTATTTTGATGACGGAACTGCACTCGGCTCGGCAAGTAATACGGAATGCCAAATCGATTCTATTGCCCAAAGCTGGTCTGTTCTTTCAAATGCTGGGGATCCTGATTACGCCCGTTTGGCCATGGAGTCACTCAATCGCCGCCTTGTTCATCGGGAAAGCCAGATCGTTCAATTGCTTGATCCACCGTTTGACAAGTCTGATTTGAATCCCGGCTACATTAAGGGCTATGTCCCTGGTGTCAGGGAAAATGGCGGACAATATACTCATGCGGCCATCTGGGCGGCCATGGCATTTGCTCAATTAGGAGACAGTCAACATGCCTGGGAAATTCTGGGGATGATCAATCCTATTAAACATGCGCAATCTCCGACGGATATTAATAAGTATAAGGTAGAGCCTTATGTGGTTGCGGCTGACGTTTATGCCGTATCGCCCCATATTGGCCGTGGGGGCTGGACATGGTACACGGGATCAGCCGGCTGGATGTATCGTTTGGTCCTGGAATCTCTTTTGGGCTTAAGGCTTGACGTTAATCAATTGAGTATAGAAGCCTGTGTTCCTTTGGAATGGAAGGCATTCAAAATACACTACCGGTATCGGGAAACGATGTATCATATCAATGTTAGCCACCTGCCCGACGGCCCCAACCTTGAGGGAACAAGCCGTAATCATGCCATTGTAACGCAAGACGGCATTGAACAAGAGAATAAGGTCATTACCCTTATCAATGACACCCAAGTGCACCAAGTTGAAGTACAAATACCATATTCGATTGCGGTCAATTTAGGGAAATCCTCTCCGGATGGAGAGGTGCTGCCTGCTAATGCTTTAACCGGGTGGCCGGGGTTTGCGTAATCTTTTGGCGAAAAGAGCAATAGTATGTTTGTAATTCGTTTAATTCTTGGATTTGTAGCCGCATTAACATTTATTTCTACGGCCCATGCAGATATCGTACCAACTGATACCGCTGTAAAGATCATCGTTAGCGAAGGGGCTGATCAAGGTTTAAAGGGAATGATCTGTATCGGTGAAGTTTTGCGTCTTCGTGCAAGTATCAGGGGATTTTATGGGTATAGATCAAACTGGATCAACAGTGAGCCAAAGCCGATATGGGAGATGGCTGCAAAGGCTTGGGGGGAATCTGCGTACACCCATTATACAAATGGGGCGGACCATTTTGAGAATATTCATCGATTCGGTGAGCCCTGGTGGGCCAGGTATTGTGTAAAAACCTATGAGTATAAAGATCATGTTTTTTATAAGGAAATTCACCATCGATAGACACTTGTTAGCCCGTCGACATATTTAATTATACTTTGGCATTATTGTCTTTTAAGGATAGATATTTATGTAGATGTTAAGAATGATGGTGATTATACCTCGGTACAATTGAATCAATGGAAGAGCTTACATAATATATATATACAATAAATTTAAAAAGGATGTGTATATGGGAAAAGCAATTGGCATTGATTTAGGAACATCTAACTCCGCGGCTGCGGTGATGGAAGGAGGCCGTGCGGTGATCATCCCGTCTGCTGAAGGCGCGGGAGTGGCTTCGGGGAAGGCATTCCCGTCATTTGTAGCGTTCACCAAAGACGGGCAACGTTTGGTCGGAGAACCGGCTCGTCGACAAGCACCAATTAACTCGGAAGGTACGATTTACGCTGCCAAACGAAAGATGGGCACTGATTATAAATTTAAAGTGATGGGTAAAGAATATACTCCGCAACAGATCAGCGCATATATTCTGCAAAAGATAAAAGCTGATGCAGAGAAATATCTTGGTGAATCGATCGACGAAGCGGTGATCACGGTGCCGGCATATTTCAATGATAATCAGCGTCAGGCGACCAAGGATGCAGGTGAGATCGCGGGTTTAAAAGTCTTGCGCATCATCAATGAGCCGACTGCCGCTTGTTTAGCTTATGGCATTGATAAGGTAGGTAAGGAACAAAAGATCATGGTGTTTGATCTTGGAGGAGGCACGCTTGATGTCACTATTCTCGAAATGGGATGGGATAAAGAACAGTTGGCAGGCACGTTTGAAGTATTGGCGACAAGCGGTGAAAATCAGCTCGGCGGCACCGACATGGACAATGTACTTATAGAATACATTATCAATGAGTTCAAGAAAGAAACCGGCATTGACCTTAAGAATGACAAAATGGCTTTTCAGCGTTTACGCGAAGCTGCGGAAAAAGCTAAGGTAGAGCTCTCGAGTACCATTTCGACAGACATCAACCTGCCGTTTATAACTGCGGATGCTAATGGGCCTAAACATTTGACCCTGACCATTGACCGTGCGAAATTGGAAAGTTTGGTCAGTCCTATCATTGAACGTTGCCGCGGTCCGGTGCGTCAGGCCTTGAAGGATGCGAGCAGTAAATTGGGCTCTGATGTTAAGGTCGATCGAGTCATTTTAGTCGGCGGCCCGACGCGCATGCCCATCACTCAGCAATTCCTGGAAAAAGAAGTTGGTCAAAAGATTGAGCGCGGTGTTGATCCCATGGAATGCGTGGCTTTGGGTGCTGCGATTCAGGCAGGGATCATCCGAGGGGAAGCTAAGGAAATTCTTTTATTAGATGTAACGCCCTTATCCTTAGGTATTGAAACGGTGGGCGGAGTTTCTACAAAACTGATCGACCGCAACACCACTATTCCCACTAAAAAGAGCCAGATCTTTTCTACAGCTGATGATAATCAGTCGGCTGTAACGATCCGTGTTCTTCAAGGCGAACGTCAGATGGTTAGTGACAATATTGAATTAGGCCGGTTTGATCTAGTCGGGATACCGCCGGCATTGCATGGCGTACCACAGATCGAAGTCACTTTTGATATCGACACTAACGGCATCGTGCACGTGACAGCCAAGGACATAGGAACAGGTAAGGAACAGTCCATTAAGATCACAGCTTCGACTAAATTGTCAAAAGAAGAAATTGATAAGATGGTCATAGAAGCGGAAAGATTCGCCGATGCAGACAATAAGAAGAAAGAAGAAGTAGAACTCGCCAATCAGGCTAATTCCCTTGTGTATTCCACGGAAAAAGAACTTAAGGAATATGGAGATAAGGTCTCAAATACTGATAGGGGTAACATTGAGGTGGAATTAAATAGCCTGAAAGATGCGATCAAGAGTAAAAACGCGGATAAGATCAAACGCGGCATGGAATCTTTGCAAAGAATTGCGCATCGATTGGCCGAAGAAGCTTACAAGGCAACGGCCCCTCAAGGGCAAACCGCTTCTGATGCTCCGTCGCAGGGCCATGATCCATTCGACCCACAGGAAAAAAAGCCGGGAAATAAAGACGATATTATTGATGCTGATTTTACAGCGGTCAATTCTGGTTTTCCCAAGGATGTTCCTAAATAAGGAGAGAGTATGCCAAAACATTCTTTTCGAAATATCTTAGAAGAGCTTGATGATACTCCAGGGAGCATAGTTGTTCAGGACGGTTCTATACAAGTTTTGGCTTGTCAGATTCATTTTGGATATGGAGGATCTGATCTAGATAATTGGTTTGAAGTGGAATAAATTTTAAAGAATAAACAGCATTAAGGAGAAAAAATGTCAAAACAAACTCATCTTCAAGGCGTCGCAGAACAAATTACCAAAAAAGGGCACGGTAATGCACCATTTCATAAAGAAAAAGCGTATGTTCAAACAGGTAAGACAGTAGAAAGTCAGGATGTTCACACTAAAATGCTTGTGGATGATGTCGATATCCAGAAACTAGCTTATCAGATCTTCCAGGAAAAAGGCGGATCTGATTTGGATAATTGGTTTGAAGCAGAAAAAACTTTAAGTGAAAACTATTAAATGAGGTAATTCAATGTCTAGTGAAACATTTTTATTATTGATCATCGTAGCGGTAGTCGTTGTATCTCTACCTACCTGGCCGTACAGCAAGTCATGGGGGTACAGGCCTACAGGTGTTTTAACGGTTTTGTTAGTGGTTTTTCTAGTCTGGGCCATCGCCGATGGGCGGCCGCTTTTCAGGCATTCGTTGGGGCATGATCTTAGAGCCGCGGGACATGATTTATCGGACACTGTCAGGCAATAGTGCCCGTAACCCAACATAAGGAGAAGCATCATATTAACCGGATCGGTTGGTTACGTGCTTCGGTTTTGGGTGCCAACGACGGAATACTATCAACGGCAAGCCTTGTCGTGGGAGTTGCCGCGGCCCACGCAACGCATAGTTCAGTAATGGTAGCAGGGGTTGCCGGTTTAGTAGCCGGCGCTATGTCAATGGCAGCCGGCGAATACGTATCAGTGAGTTCACAGGCTGACACCGAACGTGCAGACGTAGCCTGCGAACGCCATGAACTTGATACAGACAATGAGGGCGAACACAAAGAACTGGCAGCCATTTATGTAGGGCGGGGGCTGGATCCATTGCTAGCCAAACAAGTGGCTGAGCAATTGATGGCCAAGGATGCTTTGGCAGCACACGCCCGTGATGAACTGGGCATCTCTGTTAATTTTATCCCTCGTCCGGTGCAAGCCTCAGTAGCTTCGGCAATGACCTTTTCAGTAGGCGGCGCCATGCCGCTTCTTGTCTTGTTTTTAGTGCCGCAAGCAATATTGGTCCCTGCTGTTTTTGGAAGCACACTTGTTTTTCTTGCAGGGCTCGGCACATTAGCCGCATTTACTGGAGGAGCCCCTTTAATTAGAGCGGCCCTTCGTGTTACTTTTTGGGGTGCTCTTGCCATGGGACTGACAGCCGGAGTGGGTGCTTTATTTGGGACCATTCAATAAATTATTATACCTAGGTACAATTGAAGCCATTGAAAATTCTCCTTAAAATATGTACCTAAAGTTAATCTAAAAATGGAGGGTAGAATTATGGAACATCATTCGTTAAAGCATTTGATCGTGTTTCTTTTTATCGGTGGAGTGATCGGTTGGTTGGCAGGTGTTATTGTCAAGGGTCGAGGATTTGGGATTCTTGCAGACATTGCGATCGGGATACTTGGATCAATACTTGGCGGTTGGATGTCCGAAATACTTGGGCTATCAATCAGTAGTTCGTTTGGTGAATTCTTGATGGCGCTTCTGGGGGCCGTGGTTTTAGTAGGTTTAACGCGTTTGGTTGTCAGAGCAGTTTAAGGAGAGAAGAATGCCAAAACATCATCATCAGAGCAAAGAGGAACAAATCGACAATAAGGAGCATGGCGCGGCAGTTTTGCATCATGAGAAGACGCCTTATAGAGCCTATGAGGTGCCAGCAACGGCAGATAATACTTCTATCCAGATCAAGGCCTATCATATTTATAAAGAAAAGGGCGGGTCCCATTTAGATAATTGGTTGGAAGCAGAACGGACGATCAGGAATATTCATTGAGAAAAGTGATCAATGGAAAATGAAGCGATCGTAGCAACTGAACTGACAAAATATTTTGGTGAAGGCGAGACCAAGATGACTGCCGTAAATAAGGTAGCGTTTACTGCTCATTTTGGCGAGATGTTGTTTATCGTCGGTCCCTCCGGCAGCGGCAAAACGACGTTGCTTAGCATGATCTCCGGCATACTACGTCCTAATTCCGGCAAGGTGACGGTTAAGGGGGCTGATATTTGGACCCTGAACAATGACCAGTTAGCTGATTTTCGTCTACACACCATTGGTTTCGTGTTTCAAGATTATCATCTTTTCCCTCGGCTAACCACGGCCGAAAATGTTGCCATTCCGTTGATCTTAAAGCAGCAGAATTGGGGCGAATCAGTCGCCGAAGCAAAAGAATATCTTGAGATCGTCGGTCTCAAAGATAAGTGTGAGATTTTGCCCGTGAAACTTTCTGGCGGAGAGCAACAGCGTGTGGCGATCGCGCGTGCGATCATCAGCAAACCGGAGATCCTGATCCTCGATGAGCCAACAGCTTCTTTGGATGGTGATACAGGTAAGATGATCATCTCTTTTGTAAAAGAGAAAATCTTAAATATAAGCCGCTGCATTATGATCGTCACCCATGATGCGCGCATCAACGAATACGCGGACAGGATACTGCATATGGAAGATGGGGTTCTTACCGCGACGACCAAGGGGACGGAATGAACGAAGACGAAGTTAAATCTGAAGTTAAAGTAACTGATCCGAAGCTTGAAGCCAAAGCAGATGAACCTAAAGTTGAAGTCAAGACAGACAAACCCAAGGCTGAAGTTAAAGCGGATAAGCCTAGACTTGAAGCAAAGGCAGACGAGCCTAAAATTGAAACTAAAGTATCCAAATCTAAGCCGGATGTTAGAAATACAATGATTTTTGCATTGGCTATAATAGGTATCCTGGCAGGACTTATCGGTGCATATATTTTTGGTATTCAAAGAAAGGCTCAGCCTCCCGTCTTTACTCCGATTTCCAATCCTTACTCATCAGGGATCTACGCCAACGGCATGATTGAGAGTTATCAGCCCAGCGGTGAAAATATTAATATTTTCCCGGAAGTTTTTGGGCCCATTACCAAGGTGCTGGTTCATGAGGGGCAGCAGGTGTCGGCGGGTACAGTACTGTTTACCATCGATGATTCAGTACAGAGAGCCAACACCGAGCTCGCTCAATCCAATCTGAAAGTAGCCCAAGATCAGTATAATAAGGATCTTGCTTCCTATGATATTGATCCAAAATCGATCAGTAAGAACGTGTTGGATACCGCGAAAGATACCGTTGATCAGGCACAAGCCGCAGTAAAGGCCGCCCGAGCACTTTTACAGAAATACACGCTCAAGGCACCTATCAATGGAGTTATTTTGGTACTTAATGCAGCAGTCGGTAGCTATGTGTCATCGCAGGGTGATTATGATACTTACACGGAATTATTCAATCCTCTCATTGTCATGGGGACCCCTCAAGAATATCTGGGCGTTCGTTGCTATATTGATGAGATATTAGTTTCACGCCTGCCGTCTGCATTTCATATTAAAGCGCAGATGTCGATCACTGGCACCAATATCAAGATACCGTTGGAGTTTGTCCGGGTGCAGCCTTATATTTCGCCTAAGATCGAATTATCTAATGAAAAACAAGAGCAGGTAGACCTGCGTGTCTTGCCGGTGATCTTCCGTTTCTCCAAGGGGGACGCCCCCGTTTATCCGGGGCAGATGGTTGATGTATTCATAGGGAGCAACAGTAGTGCAACAGATAGCAATGACACTGCAACCGATAATAATAGTACAACAGCTAATTAATATAACTTTAGAGAGAAGCTGATGTCTAAATTTCGATTATTAGTCATTTTAGCCATGCTTGGCGGTTGTGCCGTGGGCCCCAATTTTGTTCGTCCGGCGCCTCCGGATACAGATCGCTACACGCACGAATTGCAATCTGAAGCTACGGTAGCTGCGGGTGGCCAACCACAATATTTTATATCTAGCAATGCGCTTATCGCAGACTGGTGGAAGCTTTTTAAATCAGCACCATTAGATGCAATAGTAAATAAAGCGATCACCAATAATCCGACACTTCAAGCTTCCGAAGCCAGCTTGGCGTCCAGTCAGGACAGTATGCGCGCGGGTTATGGAGTGTTTTTCCCTCAAATCCAAGCAGGCGTGAGTACCGGCCGACAGCGGACTTCGTCGGTACAGCAAAGTTCATCGTCTGGCTCTAGGATTTTTAATTTAATCACTCTAAGCAGCTCTGTCAGCTACGCGGTCGACGTTTTTGGCGGCGCTCGCCGATCAGTAGAAAGTTTGCGTGCCCAGGCTGATAATCAGCGTTACGAGAATGTAGCAGCCTATCTTATTTTGTCATCGAATGTCGTTAACACCACTATTGCGCGTGCGGCCTATGCTGGAGAAATTCATCAAACTAAAAAACTTATCAAATTAGAGAAAGAGCAGCTTCGCTTGACCCAAGCACAGGTCAATGCTGGAACTACTCCGTACGCGAACATTTTGAGCATAGAGAGTTTGATTGCCGCTAATCAATCTTTATTGGCACCCCTAGAACAGAATTTATCTCAAGCCCAACATTTGCTCGCAACCCTTGAAGGTCAACTGCCATCCAAAGCTGACTTACCGGATATCAATCTGAATGAATTAGTGCTGCCACTTGATTTGCCAGTAAGCTTGCCATCAGATTTGGTGAATCAGCGTCCGGACATTTTAGCGGCTGAAGCCCAAATGCATGTGGCCAGCGCAAAGATCGGTGTAGCCACAGCCCTTATGTTCCCCAGCTTCAGTTTAAACGGTACCTTTGGCACTTCAGGAACCAATTTCGGCAATCTTACGGCCACCAGCGGTAAGTTTTGGAGTATTGGCCCCTCGGCAACCATCCCATTATTTCAAGGCACTACTTTATGGTTTGGCCGCAAAGCGGCCATTGACGCGTATCAGCAATCAAGGGCCAATTATCGACAGACGGTGTTAGGCGCTTTCGAACAGGTCGCAGATTCATTAAAAGCGCTGGAACACGACGCAGAGGCGTTACAAGCACAAGTTCAAGCCAAGCGCGCCGCAGGTGAGGCACTCAAGCTTTTGCAAGCTAATTATCATGCAGGTTTGGTTAACTATCTGGCTGTGTTGACAGCGGATGTTCAATATCACCAGACGATCATTGCCTATTTACAGGCAATAGCACAGCGCTATCAAGATACCGTAGCATTATTTGTAGCACTTGGAGGGGGCTGGTGGAATGTTTAAATATAGCGGCATCCTGCGGATTGGTTTCAAATTGCTGGTCAACGATAAGACCAAGTTTTATGCGCTATTGATGGGGATTACCTTTGCTGTTTTTTTGATGATGCAAATGACCGCCATGTTTGCCGGCATTCTTAACCGTGCCTCTTCAACTGTTACTAATATCGGCGCATCGATGTGGGTCATGGACAGGGGTGTCAATACTCCCACCAGTGCCATCCCAATGCCGGATTATGTATTGGATGCCGTGCGCAGCATGGATGGAGTTAGTTATGCGGTGCCTCTTTTTATCGGCGGTGCTTTAGTCAAACTTAATAGCGGTAACTATGAATCTGTCAATGTTGTTGGCCTGGATGATGAAAGCCTGTTTGGCCGCCCCTTGCTTGAACAGGGGAATATTCAGGACATTTATGCTGACAACACCTTCATCGTTGTTCATGATGCTGAATTTAATAAGTTGGAGAACCCCAAGATCGGCGCATCCTTCGAACTCAATGACCATCGCGGTACGATCGTGGGTATTGCCAGGGTTGCTTCTAATGGACTTAACGGAGTGCCAACACTTTATACAACCTATAATCGAGCCAAAGAATATCTTCCTACGACACGTTTTACTATTTCCTATATATTGGTGCAACCAAAAAATGATGCTGCTGTGGCCGGTATAAAAAAGCAGGTTGCAAAGCTAGGATATGTGGCCATGACCAAGGCGGAATTTAACAAATCTACAGCTGATTATTATACGTACAAGACAGGTATTGGCGTTAATATCCTAATCATGACGGTGATTAGTTTTATCGTTGGACTATCAATTTCAGGCCAGACCTTTTACACTTTTATTCTTGAAAATCTTGAGAAATTCGGCGCGCTTAAAGCCATCGGTTGCAAGAATCGCGAATTAGTTTATATGATCCTGTTCATGGCGACTGTCACCGCGCTGATCGGTTATGGCCTGGGTGTCGGCCTGGTGACATTGATGATATCCCTTGCCCGCAGCAATCCCAATTACGCAGCGATGACCACCTTCGGCAACCTGATATTAGCTTTTGGCATGGTTCTGGTGATCGCTGCAATATCCAGCTATATCGGAATACGTAAAGTCCTCAAAATCGAACCCTTCGATATCTTCAGAGGCTGATATTCTTTTGTCTATTATACCCCGGTACAATTGATTCGTTTTAGGTTTTCCCTAGAATAGAGATAGGCATATTGTCAGGAAGAGGAAGACCGGAAAGGGATTCAAGAGATGAAAAATAAAATAGTGGTAATTGTATTTTTTGGATTGATATCTGTCTCTATTTTAAGTTTTGCAGATGATAAGCAGGTGATTACACCTAAAGAATCGGCGGGAGAGCTTGATCATGATAAAGCGACATTTAATATGAATCAGGCAGTATATAACGATAAAACGAATAAAGATATCAGGGTTAAGCAATCAGTTGAAAAAAAGATCGAGAATAATAAGCAATACAATGAGAAAGTGCAGACTGAACAAGACGTAAATAAAGGGCAATTTGTAGTCAAGTTTTAAGAAATAGGATAGATATGTATAAGAATAATATAATTCTTACTTTAGTAATGGGTGCATTAATGCTAACAGTGGCACATAGTCAGGAAAAGTTAGATAGTCAGCAAATGAAAACGATCAAGGGAACAGTTATAGGACTGGACGCTGTTGGTAATATCATTTCTATACAAACACAGGATCAACAAAAAATGGCATTTTCTGTTCCTGATAAGGCCATTATTACTCAGGAAACGCGTAATATCGGCCTTATGGATATCGGGGAAGCGAGTGCTGTGACGATACAATATTATGTTTTATCTTCTTCTAAGAATATCGTTGTTAGCCTCATTGATAATGAACCTGTAGTTAACGAGCAATAGGTTGAGGTTTCTATGGAAAAGGAAGTAGTCCTAAAGACTTTTATGTACAGATATGAGGCAGAAATAGCCAAAGGGCTGCTTGATGAAAAAGGAATACTTAATATGGTTTCTGATGAGGATATTGGCGGTTTCCGTCCTGGAATGATTATTGGTGAATCCGTTAAATTAATTGTGAATGAAAATGATTTGGAAAGGGCCAAGAAAGCTATAAAGATATCAGGAGGGCTTTGAAAATTGATACGAGGCAGCGGGATGAATTTATCAAGTTTTGTGCCGCAGGGAGTGCCATCACCGCGACTGATTTCTGTATTTATTATATTTTATTTCATTTCTTGCCCTTTAGTGTGGCCAAAGGCATTTCATTTGCATCCGCAGGTATTGTCGGGTATCTGCTTTGTAAATATTGGATATTTAAGAACAGTAAACCTTCGTTGGCTGAGGTCATCCGATATGCATTTATTAATTCATTAGCATTAGGGATCAATGTCACTATCAATCATCATTTTCTGCGCCAGTGGCACTCTTCCGTTCTCGTAGCTTTAATGATGGCCACATCAATAACAGGATTATTTACCTTCGTTTGTTTTAAATGGTGGGTTTTTAAAACTTCTATGAAAAAAGAAAATTATTTTAAGTGGTGGGATTTGCTTCCATGGAGGTTTTTAGTAAGAAGTGCCGCGCGAGCGCAAGGATTTATAGATCCGATCAAACTTATATCTCAATTGCAGAATTTCGCGCAGCCTTCTGAGGTGGCAGCTCCGACGGAACTTTTGCGTTCAGGTGTTGTTTTGCATGCGCGGGGGCTTATCAATAGCTTAGCTATCCAGCATAATCTTGATTGGATCTGGCCTTATTGGGTGGAATGTCAATACGATCCTCGCAATGATGCGTTTATACCACGGTCATTTTCATTGACCCAAATTAATCTGACCCATCGCAATTGGACAGCATTGGGTGTCCCCGGCGGCAATGAATTCCCCCTTGTAGATCCGCGGGGACTCCTGACCCCTTTTTACGATAGCTGGTCTATTGATGTTTGGATTATCCCCGAAGAGGGAGTTTCATTAATTCCATCCCGTTGCCCTTATGTATCACAAAAGATGTTCATGGGAAATAATCTTTGTGTGGTAACAGAATTAAATTTTGATGAGTTAAAATTACAATTAAAAGCCCAAGTAATAGGGAATGCCCAAGCGCCAGTTTGCCAGCTTGAAATCAATGCCTCCAGTGATGTCAAAGCACAGGTAGTCGTATCTTTAAGGCCGTATAATCCTGAGGGTGTTAGTTTTATAAACAGCATTGACCTACTTAATAAATGTGTTGGCTGGCAAGTTAATCAGAAAGATCTAATTCTTTTTGATAAGCAACCTGATAAATATATATTCTCTGATTATCATCGGGGGGATGTTTATAGCCGTTTAATATCAGAAGAAGAAGAAAGATCGGTTTCTTGTAAGGTTGGAATGGCTTCTGCCGCGGCGATTTATAAGTTAGAAGCAGAACAAACACAAGTAATCACTGTTTCAGTACCGTTAACGAAAAGTATAATCGATAAAAAAGTCCACGCCGATTCAACGGCTCAAGAAGCATGGAAAGCAAGCATTCAGGGGGGATGTGTATTGCAAATCCCCGATGAACATTTTCAATTCCTGTACCAGGCGGCTATCCATGTCATGATTTTACATTCTCCCAAAGAGGTTTATCCAGGGCCTTTTATTTACCGACGATTTTGGTTTCGTGATGCTGCATTTATATTAAATGCTTTGTTATGTGTCGGGTTAAAGGAACGGGTCAAGCGCTCCCTTGATTGTTTTCGTGCCCGCCAAACTGCCCAGGGATATTTTTTGTCTCAAGAGGGTGAATGGGATTCAAACGGTGAAGCATTATGGATCATGCGTCAGTATTGTGAGATGACCGGTAATCTTCCTTCTAAAGAATGGCAAGAATCAATAAAAAACGGTGGCCGATGGATCTGTAAAAAGCGTTTGTCTGATCACTCTCTTTCTCCTCACGCAGGATTATTACCGTCTGGTTTTAGTGCAGAGCATTTGGGGCCGAATGATTTTTATTATTGGGATGATTTTTGGGCTGTTGCAGGATTAAAAGCAGCGGCTTATTTGTGTAGTGCTTTCAAAGATAATGATGAGGCTGTTTATTTTGAAGGTGAATCAAATTCGCTGCAGGCAAGCATTCATCAGAGTTTAAAGAAGGTCGATGAGCGTTTAATAAAACCGGCGATACCAGCTTCACCCTATCGCCGAATGGATACCGGAGCGATCGGCTCACTTGTTGCCAGCTATCCGCTTCGGGTTTTTGAAGCGGGCGACCCAAGGGTCTTAAATACAGCTGAATTTTTAATGAAGAATTGTTTAGTGCATGGCGGTTTTTTTCATAACATGACCCATTCCGGCATTAATCCCTACCTTACTTTACATCTAGCTCAAGTGCTTTTACGCGGCGGGGATCCCAGGTATTTTGGTTTGATGAAGGCAGTAGCAAGATTGGCGTCTCCAACAGGTCAATGGCCGGAATCGATTCATCCTCTTACAGGCGGGGGATGTATGGGTGATGGACAGCATGTTTGGGCTGCTGCGGAATGGGTGTTGATGATCAGGAACTGTTTTGTCAGAGAAGAAGAGGATCGATTAATTTTGTGTTCAGGTATACCTCAAGTCTGGCTTGATAAAAAGCAAAAAATGAGTTTTGGATGGGCGCCTACCAGTTTTGGAGACATTCAAATTTCTATAAAACCACAAGAAGAAAATATTTTGATCGAATGGCAGGGAAAGTGGTTTGGAAAAGAACCATTGATCGATATTCAACTGACGGGGTTTAAAAGCGTCAGGGCATTCCCCGCCACTAATTCTATTGAATTGAAAGCAGAGGTTTTGAATGCCGGAAGTCCTTACGTCGCCGTTTGATGATTTTATTTTATTGAATTCGGGAGAGAAAATCTATCCGCAAGAGTTAGAGGAATTTTATACAAAGCTTGCCCCGGTAAAAGAGATGTGTGTCTTTACGGTCTCAGGAATGCAGGGGGTTAGAAAATCAAAAATTCTTTGGGCCATCATTCAGCCCAATCTTGATAGTTTTAGGGAATTCGGGGAAGTAAATCTGCGTTCTGTCTTTAAAGAGAGATTTGACAATGCTTCCGAGTCGCTGCCTTTTTATAAAAGGCTTAAAGGTTTTACGGTCACTCTTGAGGATTTACCTATGAGTGCTTTAGGCAAATTAAATAGAAATAAGATCAAGAAAATATACGAACCGCGGGTGATCGCGGGCAAAGAAGGGGCCCTTCCGGTATCAGGAGATCTTTCGGCCCAGGACCTTCTTTTGACACAATCCGTTGACGGCAAAATAATTTTACGCTGCCTCAAGGCGTTAACCGGCATAAAAAGACCGATTATTCTTGAGGATTCTTTGGAGCTGGATCTTGGCATTGATTCATTAGGCAGGATTGAACTTACCTCAGGCCTTGAATCTGCATTTAGCGCGGATTTAAAAGTGGAGTCCGTCTCTAAAGCTTTTAGTGTGAAGGATCTTATTCTAGGGATAACAGATGCGTTAAGAGGAGCCAAAGACATTCCTCTGGAGGACCAAGGGGTGTCTACAGGGGAAGATTATTGGAAAGAACATCTAAACATACGACCTAAAGAAGAAACCATGCGGATGCTGGAGTTGTCTACCGGTTACTTTGCCTGGTTGTTTCGGTTTTTGTTAACAGCCATTGATTGTTTAATTTTTAAATTATTCTTCAGCATTAAAGAAGAAGGAGCCCGAAATGTTCCCAAGGAAGGTGCGTTTATTTTATATGGCAATCATACGAGTTTTCTTGATGGGCCTGCTATTGGAGCTTGCTTACCGCGCAGGCCGGTGTTTCAGATCTTTTACTTCGTTTTTGGACCGTATTTTTTTAGGCCGTTCATAAAAAACAGTGTATTAAGGAATCTCGTTAAAATGGGAAGATTTATTCCTTTTGATTTTTCAACACATTTCTTGGAGGCTCTTCGCAGTTGCTATTATGTGTTACAACACGGCAAAGGGTTATGTTTTTTCCCCGAGGGATTACGTAGTACGGACGGAAAGATCGGAGAATTTAAGAAAGGCTTCGGTGTTATAGCCAAGGTGACAGATGCTATGCTTGTTCCGGTGTATATCGAAGGAGCGCATGAGGCGTGGGCCAGTACTGCCCAATATCCTAAATGTCATCCGATCAAGGTAAGGTTTGGCAAACCGCTTCGGCCTGAAGATTTACAAAAAGAAGGCTTGACCATGGGCACAGAAGATCCTTACGAAGCCATTTGCCTGGCAGCCAGAAAAGCTCTCATCGAATTAAAAACCAGAGATCTGTCATCCTCGGATGTTTTAATTGGGGATTCAGTGAAAGGAACTATATGAATATTTTACTGATGACTAATACCTATAAACCCTTGGTGGGGGGATTAGAGAAATCCGTTATTAATTTTGCTAATGAATATCGAGAGGCGGGTCATAGGGTCATTATTGTGGCTCCTGAATTTCCAGATATGAAGGTTGAGGAAGATGTGATCCGGATCCCGGCATTTGCCAATTACAACGGCTCAGATTTTTCCGTACAATTACCCATTCAGGGAACGTTGACAAAGGCCTTGGGTGATTTTATTCCACATATAGTCCATTCCCAGCATCCGTTTCTCATCGGGGACACAGCTTTGAGGATCGCTTCCAAATATAATGTGCCTTTGGTTTTTACCCATCACAGCCTTTATGAAGAAAATGTCCATTATATGCCCGGCAATGAAGAGTCCCTTAAACGCTTTATGATTGAATTATCAACGGGCTATGCCAATCTGGCAGATCATGTTTTTGCGCCCTCAGAAAGTGTTATGCTGATGATGAAGGAAAGAGGAGTGACAACGGCCATTGATGTGGTTCCCACCGGGATCTATACAGAACAGTTTACCCGGGGCGCCGGAAAAGCTTTTCGCAAGAAATTGAATATCCCTGCCAATGCTTATGTGGTGGGCCATGTGGGGAGACTAGCGCCTGAAAAGAATTTAGATTTTGTTGCACGAGCTGTTGTCCAATTCCTTAAAAAAGAACCTGATGCTCATTTCTTAATAGGAGGTTCAGGCCCCTCTGAAGATCCCATCAAAGGGATTTTGGCCCAGGAGGGTCTAACTGACCGTTTGCATATGGCGGGGATGCTTAAAGGAAAAGATCTGGTGAATGCCTATCATGCGATGGATGTTTTTGTTTTTGCCTCTCAAAGCGAAACACAAGGATTGGTTGTGACCGAGGCCATGGCAGCCGGTATCCCGGTCATAGCGGTTGACGCCCCCGGAGTCCGGGAGGTTGTCAAAGACGGTGTGAATGGCCGTTTGCTTAATAACGAATCTATCGAAGATTTTGTTGCGGGCCTGGTGTGGCTCAAGAAACAGCCCGTTTTACAAATTAAGAAGATCAAGAATGCATGCAAAAAAACTGCTAAAAAATTCACCATGGTAGATTGTGCCCGCCGGGCGTTGAACATATATGTTACGCTCACCACTAATCGTGGATTTTCCCGTCGGAACCACGAAGAAGGCTTTTGGTCAAACGCTATCCGTTCTATTCAAGCCCAATGGGGGACAGCTAAGAATTTGACTCATGCAACCGAAGCTTATTATACGTCTCCAGCCCCTGAGAAAGCGCCGGAATTGGCTGGGGCCAATGTCCGGAATTCATGAAATTATCAGGGTGTTTAGTAACTTCTGACAATCACCGTATTCATTATGATCAACTTAAAGCAGATCATAAGAAGGTTATCATCATTGCCCATGGTTTTTTCAATAGCAAGCAGGCAGTTCTTTTAAAGCAATTGGGAGAATCATTAAATGACCAATACGATGTGATTTTATTTGATTTTAGAGGGCATGGGCAAAGCAAGGGATTCTTTTATTGGACCTCAAAAGAATATTTAGACCTTTTAAGTGTTATTGAGTTTGCCGGCAAGAGTTATGAAGGCATTGGATTGATCGGGCTATCTTTAGGGGCCGCCACAAGTATTATTGCCGCTTCCAAGACGACCTTGGTCAACAGTATTGTTGCTATCAGTGCACCAACGGAATTAGGGAAAATTGACTTTCGTTTTTGGAAGATCGATGTTAAGAATGACCTGTTTTATAATTTGTTTGGGTTAGGCAGGCAAGGCAAAGGGGTGAGGCCGGGGCCTTTTTGGTTTAGAAAAGAAAGACCCCTCGAGATAGTCAAGAAAACCCAAGTCCCTATTTTTTATATTCATGGCGATTCGGATTGGGTAATTCGGTATTGGCATTCAGAGGAACTCTATAAGAACACGATGGCTTTAAAAAGGTTAAGTATCATCAAGAATGGGCCTCATGCCGAATACCTTTTCCTTGAGCACAAAGATGAGATGTTGCGTTTGATCCGCGAATGGTTTCATGAAACCCTGTCACAAAATAGTCCCCCCTCGTAAACCTTGGTTTAATTGATTTTATTTCTTTTATCTAATAATGTATTTTTGTTATACCTCAGTACAATTGATTCCTCTTTGATACTTCCTTAGAATAATATTATAAATTTATTTATTTGAGAAATGACAAAGAGGAGGTGCGTATGAAAAGTCGAAAGATAATTGTAGAGCCGCCACTTGATGAAATGATGGGAGGCGATGCGGGGACAAAGGTGCTCTACAATTGGTTATACCAAGAAGAAGAGAGAAATTATTATATTAATGAAAAGGCTAATGAAAAAGTTTCAGATTCTTTGCCGGACTTTTGGGAGGATGAAGCATTATTTGTTGAAAGCGCATCCTTTGCGAATTAATCATTGGTGAATAAGAGTCTCATGGGAAAGCACACTAAATTTTATCTATTGCTGACTTTGGCGACAATTCTCTTTACCCTTTTTATGTATGGTTTGGGTATTGTCATTCTTGGTGCCGCTATTTTCCCCGGGGTATATTTTCTCTATCAGCTTTGGATCCATACAGCCCAGTTGGCTGTGACGTTGAGGATCTTATATTTTTGTTTTGGATTTGTGGGGGGGTATTTTGTTTCCGGCACCATGCTTATGCTCTTAGTCAGCCTTGTGAGCATTGTTTTTCGCTTAAAGCTCAAAGAAGGAGAATTTGATGTCGGTTCAATTGAAATTTTTAAATGGGTATTTGTCAACGCGTTTTTTATGGTCGTCAAAGTCATCTTCCTGGATTTAATTCTGTTAACACCCTATTGCTCTTTATTTTATCGAATGATGGGCGCCAAGATCGGCAGGAATGTCCTGATCAATTCGAAAAATGTAGGAGATCTTTCATTATTGGAAATTGGAGACAATTCAGCCATAGGAGGCTCTGCTACGATCATTGCCCATTCCTTTGAACAAGGCGGATTAAAGCTTAAGAAAGTTATCATTGGAAAAAATGTCATTATAGGGCTGAATTCTGTGATTTTTCCAGGGGTAGAGATCGGGGATAATGCCATGATTGCTGCAGGAGCCATAGTTCTTAAAAATACACATGTGGCAGCCAACACCACTTTTTTGGGTGCGCATATCACAGGTAACCCTTAATCTCACAATCACTTGTGGAGCCCCAACCGCATATTATACCTCGGTACAATTGACCACAATCCCACTTTTCTTACAATACCCTTATGGGGGGTATCTGTGATAAGCTTATCTTTGACTTTTCTACGCCTAAAACACTTCTTATTAAATTAAGCGGAGATTGGCATATTTCCGCAGGACTTCTTGAGACAAGTGAAGTTACCCCGCAATTGATTGCTCACCCGGATATTATCCAAATTAATTTTGCCGTTACTCAAGAGTTAAAGTGGGATAGCGGTCTTATTGCATTTTTGCTTAAGTTAATCAAGGAATGCGGACAAAAGAAGATTCAGGTTGCTTGCGAAGGACTGCCCCAGGAAGCCCAAAAATTATTAGCCCTTGCTTTGAAGGAACATGAAAAGACTGTTTTACCCCAGAAGGCACCTAAGTCATTTTTTGAAGAAATCGGCAAGAAAACTTTGAAAATGGGTGATAGCTTGGCCCAAGCATTAAACTTTTTAGGCGATATCGCGGTTTCTCTCACTCGCTTGATGACAGGTAAGTCCTATTTTCGCTGGGATGACTTTATGCTTCTTATCAAAAGATGCGGTGTCGATACCTTGCTGCTTGTTTCTTTGATCAGTTTATTAGTTGGGATGATCCTGGCCTTTGTCGGATCGATACAGCTGAAAATGTTTGGGGCCCAAATTTTTGTTGCCGATATGGTGGGGATCGCCATGGTACGCGTATTATCGGCGGTGATGACAGGGATCATTGTATCCGGCCGCATCGGGGCTTCTTTTGCGGCGGAACTGGGGATGATGCAGGCCAACGAAGAAATTGATGCGCTTAGAACGCTCGGCGTCGATCCTGTTGAGTTTTTGGTCATACCGCGAGTTCTGGCATTAGTCTTGATGATGCCGATATTGACCATATACGCCGATCTGATGGGCATATTAGGCAGTTTTCTGATCAGTATTGGGATGCTCCATCTTAGTCCGGTAGAATATTTAAATCATACCCAACAGGCGGTAAAAATTAACTCTGTATGGATAGGGCTTATACACAGTTTAGTTTTTGCTGTGATCATTGCTATTGCCGGGTGTTTGCGTGGCATGCAGTGCGAAAGAAATGCGGCCGGCGTGGGTCAAGCAACAACCTCGGCTGTGGTCACCGGAATAACAGGTATTGTCATTGCCACGGCTATCATCACATTTATTTGTCAAGTTTTGGGAGTATAGATTATGGACCATCAAGCGGTTATTGAAGTGCAGGACCTTGATTTAGGGTATGACGATTATCTGGTGATGAAAAATATTAATTTTAGCATTAATAAAGGCGATATCTTTATCGTTATGGGTGTAAGCGGATGCGGCAAGAGTACCTTACTTAAAAGTATGATAGGCCTTAAGGAGCCCTCCCGCGGCAAGGTTTTATTTAATGCAAAGAGTTTTTGGGATGCAGATGAAAAAGGGCAGCTGGATATGATGCGGCATTTTGGGGTCCTTTATCAAAGCGGGGCATTATGGAGTTCGTTGACAGTAGGACAGAACGTAGCGCTTCCCCTACAGCTTTATACAAAATTATCTAAAGAACAGATACAAGAAATCGTGGCATTAAAGCTTTCGTTAGTGGGCTTGAGCGGACACGAGGATTTTTTCCCTTCAGGAATAAGCGGAGGGATGTGTAAAAGAGTCAGCCTTGCGCGGGCCATCGCGCTTGATCCGGATATTATTTTTTTTGATGAACCATCGGCAGGCCTGGATCCGATTAATTCCCGCATGCTTGATGATTTGATCCTTGAGCTCAGAGATGGTTTGGGTGCCACCTTCGTTATTGTAACGCATGAACTCCCCAGTATTTTTGCCATCGGGAATAATTCTATATTTCTCGATGAGAAAAGTAAAACCATGATCGCAAGTGGAAATCCCAAAGAATTGCTGGTCAATTGCAAGGACCCCAGGGTTGTTCAGTTTTTAACGAGAGGAAAAACAGACGATGAGCAGAAAAGCAAATAAAACAGTGATCGGGATGTTTGTCACTGGAGCATTGGTATTGCTCATGGTGGCCATCGTGGTGTTTGGTTCCGGGAACCTTTTTAAGCGGACAAATAAATTTGTTTTGTATTTTGATGGTTCTGTTAAAGGCCTTTCTATAGGCTCTCCGGTGATGTTTCGGGGAGTCAGTATCGGCACCGTCAAGGATATCAGCCTGATTTATGATGCGAAGGCCGGGACGATCACGCTTCCTGTCATTGTCGAGATTGAACAAGACCGTATACAGGGAGCTCCCAGTTTTGGGGAAATAGGTGGTGACAAGAAAATGATCGCTCTGGGTCTACGCGGAAGACTTGAGGTGCAGAGTTTTTTAACAGGCCAGCTGATGATCTCATTTGATTTTTATCCTGATCGACCTGTAAAGCTTCGCAGTATTCTCAAAGGATATCCTGAATTGCCCACACTTCCCACTTCCCCGGATATTTTTGAGACGATGGAAAACTTACCGATTAAAGAGATTGCGAAGAACCTGGAGGCGACCGTCCAAGGGGTTAATAAATTGGTCAATTCGAGCGATATACCCAGAAGTCTCTATGATTTTCAGAATACGCTTCAAGAGACGAAGGAGGCCATGCATTCAGTCAGTTTATTGACCGAATATCTTGAGCAGCATCCGGAAAGTCTATTAAAAGGGAAGGCTGGTGAATAAAATGAAACGGATCAGTTCTAAATTATATTTTGTGTTAGGTGTTGTGTGTTTTGCCTTAGGTATAAGCGGTTGCTTATCTATACCCAATAGTCCAACACCGCGATTTTATGCGCTTACAGCCATCGAAGATACTCAAGTTAGTAAGAAAATAAACCTTCCTTCTGATGTGATCATTGGCGTCGGGCCTGTTAAAATCCCGGGATATCAGGAAAGGCCGCAAATAGTGACGCTAAATAAAGATAAAATGCTTCAATTTGCACAATTTGACCGTTGGGGGGAACCTCTCGATTTAGGAATAGCGCGTTTGATCAGAGAAGACATTACAGCAATATTGCCGCAAGCAAAATGGACCTTGTATCCCTGGAATCCGGCGATGGCCGTTAAATATCAAGTAGTTCTGGAAGTTGTTCAATTGGAAAGCGAATTTGATCGCGATATGTTTCTCGTTGTGCAATGGACGGTGATCGATGTGAAGAATTCAAAAACGGTAATTATCAAAAGATCAACATTTCGTAATGCCATTACCCCGCCGACGTATTCCGGTTTAGCACGGACGCTAAGCAGGGCGTGCGCGTCATTAAGCTCTCAGATAGCTCATGAATTGGGAACGCTTAAAATAAAAGAAATCCCCTCAAGCACCACATAACTTTAAAATATTTGGTCGTCACCAAGGAGTTATTGACGATTTCTTGTCCTGATATTAGAATATTGCCCATTCTTAAAAAAGGCGGGTTTTGTGACACTATATCAAAAACTCCAATCATTTTCTACCAGCCGCCTGTCTATTGCCTTTGCTATTCTTTATTTCTTTATCGCCTACGGATCTCTTCAATTAGCTTTTGAAGGGACCAATGCCTCTCCTGTCTGGCCTCCGTCCGGTTTAGCGTTCACTGTAGTTTGGTTTTTGGGATACCGGGTTTGGCCCGGCATATGGCTGGGAGCATTTATCGCCAATATGGTGGTCTTTACCCAACATGGGTGGGCTTTTATACCGGCAGCACCGGTCTCAGTGCTGATTGGAAGCGGCAACACCATAGAGGCCCTGTTTGGCGTTTTTCTTTTACGCAGTTTTACCGAAGAGACTGTTTCGTTGTCGAAGGTCAGGGATATTTTTAAATTTGTTTTTGCCGTAATAATAGCCTGTTTATCAAGCGCCACCATTGGAACATCGGCTGTATACTTTACCCATCCTGTTGCAGGAGTTTCTTTTGATATGCTTTGGTTTACATGGTGGTTGGGAGATGTTGTCGGCATCCTGGTTATTGCTTCTATTTTTTTGACCTTTTATAAGAAATTATGGCGGACAAATTCATGGAAGAACGTTCTGGAAGCCATTTTGATGGGGCTTGTTTTAATTACAGTTAATACCGGAGTGTTCATGGGGAAATTCCCGGAATATGGGTTTTATTCTCATGTGACCTACCTGGTTTTGCCTTTTTCTATATGGTCTGCCTATCGTTTTGGTTTCCCGGGTGCGACGTTATCCATTTTAATAACTTCGATCATTGCAGTTTTTGGGTCTCTAAATCATTTAGGTCCTTTTGTTGGTCGGCGCGTGCCGGAAGACTTGGTGATCATCGAATGCTTTATAGGCGTTATTTCAGTGACTGTTCTGACCCTGGCCGCGGCATTGTATGAGCGTCAGAAGGCAGAGGAAGATATAAAGAATAAGGAAGCGCGTTTTAGAAGCTTAGTGGAAAACAGTTTTGAAGTCATCGCCATGATCGATACCCAAGCAAAGGTGTTATATACCAGCCCGCCAACCAAGAATATTCTCGGCTATGACAATTCAGAACTTTTGGGACATTCTATGTTTGAGTGGATGCATCCGGAGGATATTCCCGGTGTTTTTGAAATATTTCAAGGCTTGTTAAAAACTCCGGGAGCGATTGCTTCTGCGAAATGCCGAATGCTGCGCAAAGATGGGGTTTGGCGTTGGATGGAGGGTTCAGGGCATAATCTTTTGCATGATCCGGCTATCGGAGCCGTTGTTATTAATTACAGAGATGTTACTGAACGCAAGTTGCTACAGGAGCGCTTTGAGCAGGCAGTAGAATATTCTCCCGTTGCTAATATCATGGTAAGTAAGGAAGGACAGATCCAGCTGGTCAATAAAAGTACGGAAGCATTATTCGGGTATAGCCGGGATGAATTGTTAAATATGAAAATAGAAAATTTGATGCCGGAACAATTGCGAGGCAATCATTCTGGTTACCGGGAGGGTTTTCATCAGCAACCCAAGGCGCGTCCTATGGGGTCGGGCAGGGAACTGTACGCCTTAAGGAAAGACGGTAGTCAATTGCTTGTTGAGATCGGATTGACACCCATTGATTCTGAAGAAGGACTTTGTGTTTTGGCTTCGATTGTGGATATCACCCAGCGCAAAAATGTCGAAGAAATTCTAAGACGGGACAAGGAAGGTTTAGAGAGTTTAGTGGATGAACGTTCTAAAGAATTGATAAAGACCCAGACAGAACTCAAGCAGGCTAGTCGTTTGGCAGACATAGGGACCTTGGCCGCGACGGTCGCCCACGAACTGCGTAATCCATTGGGGGTCATTCATTTAGCGGCGTATAATATAAAGAAAGAAATGGATGATTTAGGTGTCAATAAACATTTAGTGAATATTGAGAAGAAAGTTTGGGAAGGCAATCAAATCATCGACAATCTCCTTAGTTACGCGCGTATCAAGATCCCGCATTATGAAAATGTGCGAATTCTTCATATTCTCGATGATTGCTTATTAACTGTTCAGGGACGATTTGGAGAAAAAGGGGTCATCATTGAAAAGCAGTATGGGGATGGTCTGGAGTTTATGGACGCTGACCCTAATCATATCAGGGAAATTTTCTTAAATATCCTCAATAATGCCTGTCAGGCCATTGAGGGACCAGGGGGGAAGGTTGAATTAAAGGCCCAACGTGATAGTGGAGTGCTTAAGGTTAGCGTGCAGGATACTGGTGTGGGAATTGCCGAAGGGGATCTAAATAAGATATTTGAACCTTTTTTTACACGTAAAGCCAAAGGCACGGGTTTGGGCATGACAGTTTGTAATGAGTTAGTCAATTTACATCATGGTAAAATTGAAATTAAAAGCCGGCTGGGTGAAGGAACCGTTGTTTATGTTTTTTTACCGTTGCACAGGGGAGATTATGTTGAGATCGCTACCCATTGATGATCAAGATATATCGCTGAGGGATGGTGGAGAAAAGTCAGTAAAAAGAAGAACCATGCTCTTGATATTTTAGGGCTTGCAAGTTAAGCTTAAAATTTCTATGGGGAATCGTCTGGAAAAGTACGAAACCGACGCTGCATAAACAGTAGTAGGGGAAAATGGCGTATCAAATTCTAATGGTAGATGACGACGCGGAATTCCGTGAAGAACTGCGTGTTTGTTTGAATGACTATTCAGTCACAGAAGCAGCCAACGGGATAGAAGCGCTGGCTATTTTAAAAAAACCTAATGCGATTGATCTGGTGATCCTTGATGCGGTGATGCCCCAAGTATCAGGGATGGAGGTATTGCGGGAAATCAAGAAGATCAAACCCGGCCTTGCCATCATCATACTGACCGGCCAAAGCAGCAAGGACATTGCCATCGATGCTCTCAAAGGCCGTGCTGATGACTACATTGAGAAGCCTGTTAATGTCGGTAAATTTCTGGAAACAGTTCAATCCATCCTTGCTCTGAAGGCCCAGAAGGCCTTCAAATACACTCATGGTATTCATGCCAAAATTGAGCAGGCCAAACAGTTTATCGAACGCAATTTTGATAAGAAGATCTCCCTGAAAGATGTGGCGGGACAGATCTTTTTAAGTCCGAAATATTTTAGCCGGATCTTTAAAGAAATTACCGGCCAGGGGTTTAATGATTACAGGCTTTCTGTCAAAGTCCAACAGGCTTGCGGACTTTTGAAGAATTCGGATTATAGGGTCACAGAGATCGCTAGCCGTTTGGGGTATCAAAATTTAGAATCATTTATCCGCATGTTTGAAAAGATCATGAAATCCAGCCCCACTCAATACCGCCGTAAGAACCAGAAAAAGAATTTTAGGAAAACGGCCTCGTAAAGCAGCCCTTCTACGTACTATTGCGTATGTACATTCTCTCCGGGGTCTTTTATTTTATTAAAAAAGGAAGATAATCATCCTCTAATTCAAGGGCACTGACGTCCTTACATTCAAAGAGCAATGAAGCTCGGTATTTTTATAGGCGCAAGCCTGTAAAAAAGCTGGGCTTTTTTGTTTTTGAAGGCACTGATGCCGACGGATCCGATGACGGATATTCTTTATAGGCGATAAAGCCAGGAGCAAGGAAATTTTATGGAAACAATCAATCAGGTGAATGCAGGAGACACGGCATGGGTGCTTGTGTCAGCAGCGTTAGTGCTTTTGATGACCCCGGCGTTGGGGTTCTTTTATGGGGGGATGGTCCGTCGGAAGAATATTTTGGGGATTTTAATGCAATGCATGTCTTGTTTGGGGATCATCAGTCTTTTATGGGGCATTTACGGTTATAGTTTAGCCTTTAGCCGCGGCAATCCTTTTATTGGAGGATTGGATTGGGTTATGTTAAGAAATATCGGTGCCGCTCCAAACCCTGACTATGGTCCCACGATCCCTCAGGGGGCTTTTGTGATCTTTCAGTGTATGTTTGCGGTCATTACTCCGGCAATCATATGCGGTTCTTATGCAGAGCGTGTTAAATTTTCGTCCTTTTTATTATTTACAGTGTTATGGCTGACCTTTGTTTATTGTCCAATGGCGCATATGGCCTGGGCTCCGGGCGGCTTGATGAAATCCTGGGGACTTTTGGATTTTGCCGGAGGGACTGTTGTTGAGATCAATTGCGGAGTCGCAGGTCTTATTACAGCTTTATTTTTAGGTAAACGTATTGGGATAGGATACCCAAGTTTGCATAATCTCCCCTTTGTTGTTTTAGGGGCAGCATTGTTGTGGTTTGGATGGTTAGGGTTTAATGCAGGTTCAGCCTTGGCTGCTAATGCGGTTGCTGTCAATGCGTTTATTGCAACCAATACTGCCGGTGCGGCAGCGGCAGTCAGCTGGGCGACGATTGAATGGTTCACCACAGGCAAGCCAACCATGTTCGGTACGGTATCCGGCGCGGTTGCGGGGCTTGTGGCCATTACCCCTTCTTGCGGGTTTGTTAATTTTACAGGAGCTTTGATTACTGGTGGAGTTATTGGTATTATTAGTTATTTTGCGGTAAGCTATCTTAAGCCAAAATTAGGTTATGATGATTCTCTGGATGCTTTTGGTGTTCATGCGGTCGGAGGATTTTGGGGGATTATTGTGGTTGGCTTAATGGCTACGGTATCTGTCAATGCTGCAGGGGCTAACGGATTATTCAATGGCAACAGCGCCTTATTATTTTCACAGCTTAAATGTGCGTTGTTTGCCGTGGTCTATTGTGCCCTCGTGACGTGGATCGTCTGCTGGGTGACCAATAAGATCATTCCTATGAGAGTCTCCCCAGAGGGTGAAATTATAGGGTTGGATTTAAGTCAGCATCACGAACGTGCGTATACTATTTTAGACTAATATATTAAGGAGCCCCGCCTGGGCCGATGGCCCAAACGGCGGGGGGACTGTTAGGAGGATATTTTTATGAAATTTGTTATAGCCATTATTCAGCCCCATAGGCTTGATGAAGTCAAAAAAGCACTTTATGCGGCCAATGTCAATCTTATTACGGTTTCTGAGGTGTTAGGTCACGGTCGTCAGGTAGGTGTTGATGAATTTTATCGCGGCGTTCGGGAGACAGGTAATTTGTTGAGAAAGATCCAAATAGAGATCGCTGTCAACGATACCTTTGTCGAACCCACGATCAAGGCCATTATTAACGGTGCCCGAACCGGAAAGATTGGGGATGGTAAGATATTTGTCTTGGATTTACCGCGGTGTATACGCATTCGTACCGGTGAAGAAGGTCAAAATGCCATAGGTTAAAAAACCGGGACAAAAAAACCGGGACACATTGACTTTTTCTAGAATACCTATTAAAAAGAGTCAATGTGTCCCGGTTTTTTTGTTTAAGAGTTGCCCTTATTTGCACTTATTAAGTATATAAGCTATACTTTAATAGATTTATAGTATATTAACTGTTTTTAAAGGATTATAAGATGTTTGCTTTACCCCATAACCAAAAACATAACAAATTCTTAGAATTTGGCTTAAGAAGCATTGTCTCTATTCTAATTGCTTCTCTTGTTTTTTTCCCATCCACTACCAATGCCCAGCAGGCCACCGTTTTAGGGTTGCCCAGACCGGGGACCATGGTGACTTTGTCTTCTTCCTATGTTCCGGTCATTGTTAAGGGTTTGCATGTTCATCCTGAGAACCCGATTTTGTTTGATTTTATCGTAGATACCGGAGACTCGGGATTCGGTGTTAACAGTATCCATCTTCGTTCTGAATCCGAGAAATTAATTAAATATTTTCTAGCAAGTTTGACTATTCCTGAAGGTGATTTATGGGTCAATCTTTCTCCGTATGAAAAAGACCGTATTATCCCTCAGCAGTTAGGCCAAACAGTCATGGGCCGCGATATGCTGGCTCAGGATTATATCCTTAAACAGCTGACTGCATCGTTGATCTATCCTGAAAAGAATTTAGGTAAAGAATTTTGGAGCAGGGTTTACACAAAGGCCCAGAACCTTTTTGGATCGAGCGATATTCCGGTCAATACCTTTAATAAAGTCTGGATAGTGGCGGATAAAGCCAAGATTTACGTGCAAAATAATACGGCATTTGTTGTGGCTTGTCATATGAAGGTTATGTTGGAACAAGATTATTTATCTTTGGCGAAACACGTGTCATTTCAAGGAGGCGAAACCGGCGCGGCAATCCCTAGTACAAGATCCAGCAGTGCCAATGCCATTGGTTCTCAGGTTGTCCGTGAAGTAGTGCTGCCTGAATTGGAAAAGGAAGTTAATCAAGGTAAGAATTTTGCCAATTTGCGTCAAATCTTTAATTCCATGATCTTGGCCGCTTGGTACAAGAAAAGCCTCAAAGAAACTCTTTTGAATCAAGTTTACAGTAATAAGTCCAAGATCAATGGGATTGATGTCCAGGATAAAACTATCAAAGAAAAGATCTATCAGGAATATTTGAGGGCCTATAAGAAGGGTGTTTTTAATTATATAAAACAAGATATGCAAGCTGATGGGCAGACCATTCCGCGGAAGTATTTTTCAGGGGGAATAGTGGGTAACACCTTGGAAGCTGTTGAAGAACAGGTGGGGCCTGGGGATGCTGATGCGGTTAAGTCAATGGGAGAGATCAACGGGGATGTATTAAACAAAAAATTGGTAAGTGAACGCGTTACTGTTGCACCGCCTCCAATAGTTCAACCATCTGCCCCCATCTCGTATGGAGATGATGGAGATGATAGCGCTGACAGCGCAATGGCGGCAGAGCCGGGAGTTAAATTAGGGCTGGCTCTTCTGAGCACCTATGTAAAGGACAAGGAGAGTAAGTATACTACTTCAAGTAATCTGATGAGATTAGACCAGCTAGGGAAGACTGGATTAAATTTGGATGATCAAGGTAAATTTAGAGAGGCAATATTAAGCGCGATAGAGTGGGCGAAGCCCGCAGAGCTTAAGGGGGTTGTTCTTATCGATAGGAAAAAGGGCATTGATTCTTATGAAGACATAAAACTAGATAAAATCCGGGATGAAATGGCCGGGTTTTATTTTCAAGAAGGAATATTATATGTCTTAAAAAGTTGCTTGATGGAAGGCATTAAAACGGTAAAAAAAATAAAGAGTACCGATATCTTGAGTGCGCAAATAGTCATGGCTTTTATGAAAGACCCCATTGATTTAGAGGATGAAGAGCAATTGCTCAGGGATGGTCAAGACGCTCTATTCAGGGAAAAGATGTCTAAATTGCTGGAGAAGCAGGAATCTGATAATTTTGAAACGATCCGGCAGGAACTTATTGATGGATTAAAACAAAGAAGGCATAAGGAAGATATGGTCAAAGCCTATGAGCATGCCTTTGATTATTTAGAAAGCAGGGGGGGCGAAATTATTCGTCATGATGCAAAACAAAATCGCAGGCAATTGCAAGTGGAGAAGAATAGGATCATGGAGCGGCTTCCGGGGATGTATCTAAAAGGTGTAGGCGGAGATAGTGAAGAAAGAGCTGAATTGCAAAGGGTGTTGGGGTCCTTTGGCTTAGGACGCATACAATTGCAGGATCAGAATGCAGCCCGTATCGATAAAGTTACTTTTTACGCGCTTACAGGTGAGGTTGATACATTGTTAAGTTATTGCGGTTTTCAGCGTGCGTTAAATATCATGGCTGAGAGAATTAATCCAAAAAATACAATGAATACAGATGAAAAGAATTTAGAGCAGAGTCCCGGTAATGGCAAACGATCGAGTATGCTTGTTTGGGGAAGCGCATTAAATCCTTTAACTATTGCGCATCTTCTAATTGCTATGGAAGAAATGAGGCACACGGATAGCGGGTATTTGTTATTAACAGAGGGAGATTTTCGAAAGCTGGCATTGTTGCATAGCGCTCCTGCACGCAGAGAAATGGTAACACAATTAAGGGCAGAGCTTTTTCGTGGTAACTCAATAACGGATTTACGTGTAATGCTTGAACCAGAAGCAAAAACAAAGGATGAAGAGAAGTACCATCCCAATGCAGAAGAGAAGGTGCTGGGGATAGCAAGGCTTAACCCCAACAGTGATATTCATTATGGTTTTGGGGCTGATCATTATAAGGCGATCATTGCCCGGGGGACATTGACAGAAGATAATGTGCGGGATTTTGTTTATTATATGTCGATGTCAGATTATATTCCTTTTTTGGAATATATTAAAGGATGGCTTCCAGGCGGCAGGGCTTCATATAATGGCGATATTGATAGTGTTATTGCTTTGATTAAGGAGATTTATGAGAACAATGGACTTGAAGGAAAGAATTTTGATGAGAGAAGGGAAGTGTTAAAAAATATTTTACTCGACCGAATTAAAAATAAAAAGGAAATAATACATGTCCCAATTTTGGATTCAATACCCAAGCTTGTTTTAATTAATAAAGAGTTGGAGGCAGAAGGGATTTCTGCCAGAGTAGAAGCAGTTCTTGCCCTCAGGGGAGGCGTGCCGATCAGCTACGATCCCCTTAGGGACAAAATAATTGAAAAGTATGGGCTCAAGGTCACGATTAATGACGGGATAACTTCGGACATATCATCAACAGATATAAGACAAGCGATTGTACAATTCGTCCTTACTGGCGAGGTCGATCCATATAAGCTGGGAGCTGTCCCGATCCCTGAATGGCAATTCCTGTTTGGCGATGAATTTAAAGATTATCAGAATTTTCTTTTGCGCTATGAGGGGCCTGTTTTACCTGCTATTCCTAAGCTTTTGGAAGAGAGAAGAAATGCGATAAAAGAACAGCAAAAAGCTCCTGAAAGTATAGAGCTCCAGAAAGCTTGGAATGCTGCCGGACTAGGAACAGAGTATGAAGTTGGGCTTCCTGACCCACCAACGCCGGACAGGCACACAACGTTTGTCATAACAAAAAAGGTGAAAGGGGCAAAAGGGGCCAATAAGTCTGAAATCCGTGTTAATTATTCTGTTAATTGTAGTTTGGACAGGTTAACCGGCAATGACGTTACGACTTTTAATACTTTTAGTATTACTTTCCTAAGCGATAATTTTTCTCGGGAGCAACGGGAAAATATCAAACATTTAATTTATACTCAGATCAGTGGAATGAACCATATTACAGCCGGAACCTTTGATGTAACAGTGATAGCTAATGCTGCGATGGCTGCTCCCGTAAGGAAAGTTGCTGATCATGTAGAAGGTGGTATCGACCTTAATTCCAGGAATTTGCAAATGGATATTAACGGAGAAACAATTGATCTTAATTTTGACCGGGCAATGGTCGTGCAGTTTCAGCGCGGAGATTTTTCAGGGGTGATGCCTATTATTATCCAGATCTCGCCCATTCAAAACCCATTGTCGATGTCAGTAATTAATCCTGGCAAAGAAGAAGAGTCGTTAACAAAAGTTTAAGAAAAAAATCTCCCAAGCCATTAATTTGATTAAAATAATTTATGATAAAGAAATTCTTTATATTGGTTGTTACGGGTGTAGGGGTAGCCATTTTGTTCCGGGCGTTTTGTATCTTTGAACAGTCCCGGGAGGCTTTAAACTGGCCGCAAACAAAGGGAAGGATGATCTCATCTTTACTGATTATTGACCATGCGCCTGATTTTCTAGCTTTGACCACCACACCTTTCAGATGGTACGGGACACAGGTTGAATACGAATACTCTGTCGGCGGGAATGCGTATTTCTCAAACAGATTGTCGTTCCAAAAAGGTGAGGTGAGAAGCCCCCGAGCGGCATTAAAGGTCATGAATAAATACCGTCGTCTTCACGAGGTCATTGTTTATTATGATCCTAAAGATCCTCATCTATCGGTCCTTGAGCCTGAAGACATCGGGGATATTTTTATACCGATAATGATGGGTGGATTATTAGTATTTTGCGGTTTATTTGGTTTTTACTCTCGCCCCTCAGCATTGAATCGCGGGCTAAGCAGTTCTGTTTACCAGGGGCAGATCTATCAGGATCAAGGCAAGTGGCAAGAAGCCCTTGACCAATACACCCAGGCCATTAAAAGCAACCCTAATCTTGCTTTTGGTTATAGCAGCAGGGGGAACCTTTATCTTTATCATAAGAACTGGGACCTAGCCATCGCTGATTTTAACCAGGCCATTTCGATCGATCCTAATGATGCTTTAGCTTATTTCACCTTGGCAAAGGCTTATTTAGGCAAAGAGCAATATGATGAAGCTTGGATAAATATGCAAAAGGCCATAGATAAAGGATTTAATGTTAATCCGGAAATCTTAGAAGACATAAAAAGCAAGCTCCCCTAGTTTTGTTGTGGTCAATAGGAACCCTGCCTGGTTATTTTCGTATGGAACTTCTAGAAGGTCTGTCTTGTCTAACTTAGTGAGGGGATAGCAGGGCTTCTGTGGTAGAATGATAAAGGCAAGAGGAGAGATTTATATGCGAAAAATATTTAAAGCATTATTTGTTGCTGTGGCTTTGGGTCTATTTATCATGCGGCCTTCAATATCCTATGCTGATTGGCAGCAGAATCATAGCGGTAATTGGCCAAGTAATAATAGTGGACAAAATCATAGTAGTTGGCAAAATCATAGTGGAGGACAAGGTCATGATAGTGGGCATCATGACAACGGTCATCATGGTGGTGATCAAGGGCATTCTTATATTGGTGTTGGATTTTCTATTGTGCCCGACAGCTACTATTACGATGCTTCTTATTATTCGCCATCGGATGATGTGCTTGTTTCGCCGTCCATTTATCAACCGGTTATTATCAATGGGACAACATATTATTTAAACGACGGGGTGTATTATGTGTATAATGGATACGGTTATCAACCTGTTGCCCCGCCGGTAACGGTCATTCAGCCGCCGACTCCGCCTTTGGCGGGGCCAACGGCCGTTGTCAATCAGGCTCCAAGCGTGACACCGGCAATCATTACTCCTGCTGCGACGGGTGATGGTACGGACTCTATTACTATTAATATCCCCAATGATAAGGGCGGCTACACGGCGGTTACCCTTAAGAAATCAGGGAATGGCTATATAGGGCCGCAGGGAGAATTTTATCCCAATTTCCCAACGGTGTATAAGTTAAAGATCATTTATGGAAAATCATCTTGAGGCTAAGTAACATTGAAACTGCCTGTCCATAAAACAAAAATAGTCTGCACTATCGGCCCATCGTCGAGTTCCCCTTCTAAACTTAAAGGAATGATCGAAAGCGGGATGAACGTGGCCCGCCTTAATTTTTCTCACGGTGAATTTTATGAGCACGCAGGGTATATCCGTAATATACGTGAACTAGCTTCCCAAACAGGGCGTATGGTCAGTATCATCATTGATCTTCCCGGCGTCAAAATGCGTATCGGCCATCTTCAAAATGAACCTGTGGTCCTTAAAAAAGACGGGAAGGTGCTCCTGACAACGAGGCATGTACCGGGCACGGATGAGATCATCCCTGTTGAGTATAAACAGCTCCCGCAAAGTGTTTCTAAGGGCAAGATCATTTTTCTTAATGACGGGTTTATTCAATTAAAAGTCCAAAAAATTTCAGGTCGTGATGTGTTTTGTAAGGTTTTGATAGGGGGAAAACTCCTTTCTCATAAAGGGCTTAATTTGCCCGGGGCGAAATTAAACATCGATCCGATCACCGACAGGGATCTGGCTATAGTTGATTTTGGGCTAAAGCATGGGGTTAATATCTTCGGTCTTTCTTTTGTTGAGAAGCCCCGGGACATCATCAAGGTAAGGGAATTTGCCAGGAAGAAAGGATTTACTGTTCATTTGGTGGCCAAGATCGAACGTGCGACAGCGATCGAGAATTTTGATGAAATCCTTAAAGTAACGGACGCGGTCATGATCGCCCGGGGAGACCTGGGTGTTGAGATCCCCATTGATGAGCTGCCGGGCATTCAAAAACGGCTTATTCAAAAAGCGAATATCTCAGGCCGTCCTGTGATCACCGCGACCCAAATGCTGGAATCCATGACCCAGAATGTGCGCCCAACCCGCGCGGAAGTCAATGATGTGGCTAATGCCATTCTAGACGGTACAGACGCTATCATGCTTTCAGAGGAAACAGCGATAGGTCACTATCCCATTGAAACGGTGCGCATGATGGCTCAAATTGCCAAGACTACTGAAGAGCAAAGGGATCGAGGGTATTTGTCCAATGATGAAGGCAGGCATATCAGCAATACTGTTGCTCAAAGCAATTCTTTAACGATCACTGATGTTACCTCGTTGAATGCGGTGAGGGCCGCTCAGGAATTAAATGCCAGGTATATATTAACACCGACGACAAGCGGGAGTACGGCACGCCGCATTTCCAGATTTAAACCGTCTTGCTGGGTGTTGTCTTTTAGTGCCCATCAACAGGTTTGTGATTTTCTAAACTTTTCTTATGGGGTACAGCCGTTTTTTTTAAATAAAAAAATTACCCATGATCCTCATGCGATTTTCAAGAATCTTAAGAAGTGTCATTTGGCTAAAAAAGGTGATACGGTGATCTTGACCGAACGCAGGTTGTCCCCTCATCCGGGGGATACGGATTCATTGGGGGCAGTCACTTTATAGCTTGTTTCCCCAGAGGTGGGGGTAGTGTAGTCATCCATGTGTTGGTCGATCATTTTTTGAATGAATGAAAACATATGTTGCCGCACTTTATTCTTCAGGGGGGAATTGTTCCATTGAAAATTCATCCTGTACAAATTCCCCGAAAGACTGAATTCAAAAGGAAGCGTCCAAGCCCCATGGACCAGACCAATGATGTCACGGCCTGTAGGGGATTCGCCGAGAAGTTTTTTGGAGAAACGTATTGAAAGCTTGCTAGAAACCAGATCATCCGCATCAAGATGGAAAAATCCGTTCAGATCAAGATTATCCGTCTCCAGCCGTAAATTATCCAACATTTTCGAGCTTCCATTGATCTTAAAATGGCCTGACAGATCTGCGCTGGATATATGATTCAAAGTAGGCATTTGTAAGGTTTTTGCCATCCACGCCTGGAAATCAGAACCCTTAAAGTCGCCATGATGTAACGTTAAGTTGCCGGTAAGCTCGATATTTTTTGATGTTTGAAGTTTGAAATTACCGGATAAAAGACCATGGCATTGCTTGAAAGAGGAAAAGTTACTGCTTAAAAAATACATGTCTATATCTTTGAATTTACCCTGACCTTTGATTTGCCACGGCAAAGAAGAGGTATTTAAAATAACATGACCGTCCACATCTCCCGTTCTCATTTTGGCAGATAGGGCAATGTCTTTTTGATCAGGGTTAGAAAAATTAATGCTGACCAAAAGGCTTTCCAGAGAGATCATATGTTCATTCCCATGGATTGAAAAGGTGCTTTGTGTTTGTTTGATCTTTAATTTTAAAGAATTACCATTGATGATGAGTGCCTTTAAATTCTTAAAATCGATGTGGGCACCCTGTAAGTCAAGGGACCCTTTGAGTAAAGGGCCTTGCGGGGAATTTTGGGCATGAAGATGCAGCTTGCTATTATTTAAAGCGATATCAGCATCACATTCAGAAAGGTTTAGCTTTAAACAATCCCCCCGGGCGGTAACGGCATTCCCGTCAATGGAAAAAGACATCTGTTTGAGGGAGATATCATTCTTTTGTATTTTTAAATGTCCGTCAATATCCAGGATATAGAATTTATTATAAAAGATAAATCCCTTCCAATAGATATCATTATTGTGCCAGCTGCCCCAAAGATTCATGGATGACCGGCCATCTTCCAAAGTGAGTTTACTCACATCAAATCCGGAATCATGGATATCGCCATAGAGTTCATAATTGAACCTATCTTGATCGCCCCAGGATCCATGGGTGTTGAGGTGGTTTTGATCAAGGCTGAGATCAATTTCAAAGGGAATAGACTTGGCCTTACAACAGCCTTTTGGGTAGAACTGTCCATTAGGTATAAGTAGTCTCATTTTCCCTCTGGGAAATGTCTTCGCCCAAGCGCAGGTTTTTTTGCCATGAAGGGTTAAATAGTTCTTAAAGATAGGAAGGTCAATGACCATATCATTGATGAGGGTCTCATTAAAGATGGGCATCGATGAGAACCAGGAAAAATAAAATCCCAGGGTTACCCGGGATGCTTGTAGCATGGTGTTCTTTCCGTTAGCTTCGAGCACTTTAACATTCTTGAAGATAAGATGGTTAGGGAAGCGGTATCGGACTGTTCTAAAAGTTATTTTAGTTTGAAATTCTTGGGCAATTAGATTGGAGAATGACAGAGCATATTCAGGAATCCAGCGATTGATCTGAAAAGAAAAAGCTGTCAGCATCGCGGCAATTATCAAAATGATAACAATCGCGTATTTCCATCTAAAAAGGAACCTCTGTAAATAATTTCCCGTTAACATAAAGTTCTACTTTGTTGATGTAGCAAACCAGCTTATGCTTGCGTTGAAACCCCGAAAGGAATTTAAATGATTTATTATCATTAAAAATAAAGACAAGCTGATGGAAGTTGGCTGCTTTGTTGCGGTATTCTTTCATTTCATTGGGATGGTTTTGGATTTGGGCTATTTCAAAGAGATAGGCCAAGGCGATCAGAGCTTCTTCGTGTTGGGGGTATTTGGAATAAAAATCCTTAAAGGCTATCGATGCCATTTGCAGGTTATTCTGTAAGAAATAATATTCTCCCTGGGCAAAATCTGCCTTCAGGCCATAATGTGAGGCAGGATATTCATCGGCGATCATCTTGAAGTTCATGAAGGCAAAGTCATACTCTCCCTGTTTAGCGAGTCCTACAGCTTCTTTCCATTCCAGATCCGCTTCCGAGGCTTGTACACAGGGAGCCCAAAAATAGCCCTGTAACACCAATGAAAGAATAATAACGTACAGCTTCATCACTTAAAGTATACCCTATAATAGCGTAACATCAAGGTAGGGGGCTTGGGGGGCTTTACGTAGTAAGGTTTAGTCTTTTGACCGTAAAATAGGTTATGGTGAAAACGCCTGCTTCAATGATCGCGGTTGCCATGGCCGCTCCAACGTAAGAAAAAGAGTATATAAAGATGATTATCAATGGCAGGCCGATGGCTGCCATGGTGATATGTATCCGTGAGTAAATATCGGTTTTGCCGCATACCAAAAGGAACTGTACGCGAAAAGCGTTCGAGCTGATAAAGAAAACAGAGATGAGCAAGAATCTCAAGGACAGGATCGCCGCCGGATAAGTCCCCCCGCAAACAAGTTTTATAATAAATGGCGCCAAGATAAAGCTTAAAGGCAAAAAGATCAAAGATATCATAATGGTGATCAGCTGGACCTGGTTCATGATCTCAAATGCTTTCAATTTATTTTTATAATATATTTTGCTCAGGCGCGGGAAGATCGCCTGGGTGAAAGAGTATAAGGGGAATGTCTGCACAGCGTTGGCAATTTTTTCAGCGATGGAATAAAATCCGGTCAGGGAATTATTGGTCAAAAGCCCCACCGCAAAGATACGGGTACTCGTATAGGCGTTAATAGCAACCACAGAAATAAAAACATTCCATCCGGCCCAAAGCTGCCGGTGCAGTTCTTTTTGTTGGGGGAATTGAAAGGTCACTTTAAATCGGGTAAAGAGAATGTATTGCCCCAACAGACCGGTGAGCAGCGCGCTCGAAGATGTGATAACAGGTACTAACAAAAAGTCAGTAGGCTTATGGATCAAAAGGAAGATACCAAACGCATAGGCAAATTCTCCGATAATATTGAGCTTGGCCGTATATTTCATGCTCTCCGAGCCTTGAAAGAACCACGAAGGGAATAAGGAATTGCCGATCACCGCACCAAAGCTTAGGGCATATACCATCCAGTCGTCTTTGAACCTGGGAACAAAATAAATGACGACACAAAGTATCAGCAGACTAAAAAATGCCAGGATCGTTTTGATGGACATGACGGCAGAAATAACATTACAAACCTTCTTCTTATTCTCAATGCAGAGAGAAATCTCTTTGGTCGCAGAGACGCTAAATCCATAATCGGTGAGGATCATAAAATATTGCACAAATGCCTGCGCAAAACAGATCAGCCCGAATTTTTCCGGACCGATCACCCTAAACAGATAAGGTAAAATGACAATCGGCAAAATATAGGTAATGATCTGCAGTCCTGAAAGGGAAAGAACATTATTCAGCCCTTTTTTGCTTCCCGGGTGCTCGATCATCGTATAAGTCTTTTTAATCAATTTAATAATTGATGGCATGGGATTAATTTACTCTTTAGTTAAGGCGAAATAAACACATTTTTAAATGATTTGTATTTTGCGATGATATAATCCTATCATGATCCAATTTCCAAAAGATTTTTATTGGGGAGCCGCGACATCGTCCTATCAAGTGGAAGGTAACAATGTCAACGCGGATTGGTGGCCTTGGGAAACCCAAGCCGGCAAAGAAAATTCCGGGGCAGCCTGCCGTCATTATGATCTATATGAGCAGGATTTCGATCTTGTTAAGAATCTAAATCATAATGCCCACCGCCTTTCTATTGAATGGAGCCGTATTGAGCCCAAGGAAGGGGAATTTTCCGATGAGGCCATCGTCCATTATATTAATGTCATCAAGGCCCTGCGCAAACGCGGGATAGAGCCCATGGTGACCTTGCATCACTTTACCAATCCCATCTGGTTTGCCCAGGCAGGAGGTTGGAGAAATCCTCATTGTGTTAAACAGTTTTTACGCTACTGTGAATTTGTCGTCCGGGCTTTGAGCCGCGGCGTTCAATATTGGTATACCATTAATGAGCCTACTATTTATTTTTCCCATGCGTATCTCTGGGGCATGTGGCCTCCGCAGGCGAAATCTTTTCTTAAGACTAAGGCGGTTTATCATAATTTAAACGAGGCCCATATCGAGGCTTACCGGCTGATTCATAGAACTTATAAAGAATTTAAATTGGCCAAACCTGCTGTCAGTATTGCGCAGCATATGCAGGCCATCGTTGCTTGTCATCAAAGTCTAAAAAATCAATTGGCAGTAGTGATGAGAAAGCAATTGTATAACTTGATGATCCTTGATCATTTAGCCCGGCATAAAGCCCTTGATTTTATTGGGGTTAATTATTATTCAAGGAATTTGGTAGATGTGCATAGCTGGTGGATCGGGAACCTATTGATGGAGACATGCAAAGACAATCATCATCCGCTCAAAAAGAATTCTCTGGGATGGGATATTTATCCGGAAGGGTTAGCTCAGGTGCTTTTAGATCTCAAGAAATATAAATTACCGGTGATCATATCGGAAAACGGTATTTGCACCAGCAATGATAATGAACGCTGGGAATATATCCAAAGCCATCTTAAAAGTGTCCATCAGGCCATGGAGCAGGGGGTCAATGTGACAGGATATTTATATTGGTCCTTGATGGACAATTTCGAATGGGCCCAAGGCTTTACTCCCAGATTCGGCTTGATCGACATCGACTATAAAACGCAGCAAAGAACCGTCCGTGAATCCGCCCTAAAATACGCCCAAGTCTGCAAGTCAGGTATTCTAGAATAGTCTTCATCACAATATATTCATAACTTGCTATAGGGCACGATTTTTGGCTCGTCGTAAAAAATATTAAATCTTCGTTGACTCTCCCGGTAAATATTATAAAGTGATGGTATGTATTTCAGACGATTAGAGATATTCGGGTTCAAGTCCTTTGCCCAGAAGACCGTGATGGAGTTCCAGCCTGGCATTTCTGCTATCGTCGGGCCCAACGGCTGCGGCAAAAGCAATGTCTTTGATGCCATCCGCTGGGTCTTGGGTGAGCAAAGCGTCAAGGAATTGCGCGGATCATCGATGGAAGATGTTATCTTCAACGGCACTGACCAGAAAGCCCCCTTGGGTTTTGCGGAAGTCAGTCTTACCTTTTCTAATGAATCACGTATTTTACCCATCGATCATGATGAAGTCATCGTCACTCGCCGTCTATTCCGTTCCGGTGAAAGCGAATATTTGATCAATAAAAATACTTCACGCCTGAAAGATATTGTCGAGCTCTTTTTAGGCACAGGCGTGGGTGCCGAGGCGTATTCACTCATCCAGCAGGGCAAGGTGGATCTGGTTGTCTCTGCCAAGCCGGATGATCGCCGCCAGATCTTTGATGAAGCGGCCGGTATTACCAAATATAAGAGTAAGAAGAAAGAAGCTTTAAGTAAACTTAAAGATACGGAAGATAATTTATTGCGAATCAATGATATTGTCGTCGAGGTAAAGCGCCAGATCGCCACGATCGAACGCCAGGCTAAAAAGGCCCAGCGTTATAAGGAAGAATTTGAGGTCCTCAAGAATTATGAATTGATCTTTGCCCGTCATCAGATGGCTGCCTACGATGGGGAACGTGAAGCAATGGAGGCAGCGCTACGGGCCTTGCAGGCCCAAGAACTTGAATTGACGCAACAACTCGAGGAATTAAATAACCGCATTGAGCATGAAGCTGCCCAATTAGAAGAAATTGATGAGCGTATCAATGAATATAAAGCCCAGGATATCCATTTAGAAAATGAAGTGGCCATGAATACGCGTCAGATTTCTTTTAATGAAGAGCGTCAGCAGAATATGGATGAGACTTGTCAACGTCTGCAGGAGGATAAGGCCGCGGCCCTGAATCGCTGCGGTACTCATCAGGCCAAGATCGAAGAGAACAGGCAAGCTTTGGTGCGTTTGGATGAAAGCGCATCGGATTTACAAGTCCGTCTGCAGCAGAATGGAGATGGTTTAAGCGTATTAATGCACAGCATCAATCAGGCAAAAATTTCAATTGAGAACGTAGAAAAAGAGATCTTAGGGCTTAATGGCCAGCAGGTGCGTTTTAAAAATCAATTGACTGAAAATATGAAGCACACATTGGAGGCCCTGGCCCGCAAGACCCGTCTGGAGCAAGAAAATTCTAAGATCCATGATGAAAAAGCCCAGGCTTATCAGCGTTATGAGGCGATCAATGGCGCCATATCCCAAGTGTGGCTCCAATTGCAGGAATTAGGGGCAGATAGTAAAGCCCGTCGTCAGGTTTTGGATGAGCATAAAAGCCGATTTACCGTTCAAGAAGCTTTTATTGATGATCTCGAGAAAAATCATGTTTTCCTTTTATCTCAAAAAGAATTTATCCAGAAAATGCAAGTACAGTATCAGGACATCCCTGATCCTGTGGTGGAAGGCCGCTTTATAGCAACGGTGCGTCCCAGTGATAAACAAACAGGTATCATCGGCAAGATCAAGGATGTCAGGGTCATTGCAGCTACTGAAGCCTCGCCGGAATTATATGAGATCACCTACGAGACCAAATATGTGGAATTGGACCTGCAGTATCTGGATGATCGCATTGCAATGATCAATGAAAAATTAGCCCAGGCTTTGGATGCTAAAACAGTCTTGATCAGCCAAGTTCAAGAGCAAAGCAATGCTGTTGAGGAAGTTCTTAAGAGTATTCAGGACCAGGAAAAGAAATTTTCCGTCCTGGAAGCTCAGAAAAATGACATTGAATTACTTTCCGGTAAATTAGTGGGAGAGTTGGACATTGTCACCTCTGAATTTGCTGAAATGGAGTCTGCCTTAGCTTCTTTGAAAGTGCAGGAATCCGACCTGTCTGGAAGTTTGCAGGGTATCGGCGGCCAGATCACACGCTGCCAGGAAGACATTAAATTAAAATTACAGGCCATTGCTGATAAAGACCAGGAGCGTCAGGAGTTGAATATCTTGATTGCTCAATTGAATACCGAGCTTGGCTCTTTGACTGATAAGCGTAAAGGCTATGAAGATAATTTGGCATTACATACGCAAAATCTTGATCGTGATCTAACGGATATTAACCGTTTTGATGCAGAAGGTCGTGAGGTAGAAGCTAAGAAGATCAAAATTAGCGAAGATATTATTCTCCTGCAGCGGGCGATTGAAGAGTTGCATTGCAAAAAAGAGTCCTTAAGTGTCGTTTTAAATGAAGAGTTGGCCAAAAAAGAAGAAATGTCCCGTCGCCTGAATTCATTACGTAACGGGATACGCGGCATCGAGGATGAAGTTATCCGGATCAAAACGGATACGCATAATCAGCAGATGCATCAGCAGGAAGTACAATTCAATCAAAGAGCACTCAAAGAACGCCTATTACAAGCCTATAAAATCGATTGGGACCAAATTCAAAATGAAGCACCAGCCCAACTGCAGACCCCAAGCTTGCTGCCAAGCGAACTAGGGTTGAATACGGAAGCACCCCAGGGAATTGAACCTAACACCGACCAAGAACCTCAACAGCAAGAACCGGTTGCTCAAGTCAATATCGAAGAACTGACGTTAGAAATCGACAAACTCAAAAAACGCTGCGAATCCTACGGGGCGGTCAACCTGGTAGCTATCGAAGAATTTGAAGAACTCAAAGGCCGGTACGAATTTTTGACTAAGCAGCAAAGCGATCTGCTAACAGCCCGCGAGCAGTTGATGTCAACCATCCAGAAGATCAACCGTACGACCCGTCAGATGTTCACAGATACCTTTGTTAAGGTAAATGAGGAGTTTAAGATCTATTTCCGTATGCTATTCGGGGGCGGTGAAGCTCAATTGGTGCTTCTTGATCCGGATAATGCCTTGGAATGCGGTATTGATATTGTGGCCAGGCCTCCGGGAAAGAAATTGCAGAACATCAGTCTCATGTCCGGTGGTGAAAAGACCTTGACCGCCATTGCCTTGATCTTTGGGGTATTTAAAGTCAACCCCAGTCCTTTCTGTGTTTTAGACGAAATTGATGCTGCTTTGGACGAATCCAATGTCGGCCGTTTTGCGACCATGTTAAAGGAATTTGCTCAAATTGCCCAATTTGTTGTCATCACTCACAATAAAACAACGATGAATGCCGCTGATATCATGTATGGTGTTACCATGCAGGAGCGCGGGGTATCGCGTATCGTGTCCGTTAAATTTAATGAATATAAGCCTAAATCAGTCTTGGCACCTGTTGTCCTCGAACCTTCAATGGCCGCTTAAAAAAGTCGTGACAAGCATGGCTTTTTTCATCTTAAATAAATAATGACATAGTTTTAGTTAACGTATAAACCGCTTGATTCCAATCAGTTACGTTGTAAGCATGAGCAAGCGCTTCCTTGACAGCTCCCTGGCCACATGTTATACTTCCCGTTACCTAGTAATTTAAAATTATGATAACTCACTTAATTAGAAGCATTAACTGGATTGATGCAGGGTTGGCCGTTTTGTTTATACGGGTTATTTTCGTCGGGGTTAAGAACGGTTTTATTTCCGAATTTTTTAAATGTATAGGGCTTATAGTTGCGATCTTTATCAGTCTTCATTATTACAGTCTTTTAGCCGCATGGGTTGCCGAAAAAACCCATTTTTCATGTGCTTATTGGGATCTATTGATGTTTGTGGACCTTTGGGTCGCAGTGATGTTCTTTTTCATGCTTGTTAGAAACGGTATGCTTCTTCTTTTTAAGGCTGAGACCATTCATCAGGGATTTGATAAGTATACGGGAGGCTTTTTGGCTGTTGTCCGCGGGATTTTGGTTTGCAGCCTGACGATTTTTGTGATCTTGTTGATACATAACGGCCCTGTGACGCGCATGACCATACATTCATTCAGTTTTAAAATAGCCGGGCACGTCGATGTGAGCATTTATAGCTTTTTGTATGATCATTTGATAGACAAGTTGTTTGCGGGCGAGCATTACAATACCACCGCAGCACTAGTATTGCACCCAGCGGGATAAGTTATGGGACTGATCCCTAATGATGTTATTAATAAGGTCATTGAGCGCAGCGATATTGTTGAGATCATTGGTCAATTCACGGCCTTAAAAAAAGCAGGCCGTAATTTTAAAGCTCTTTGTCCGTTCCATAATGAAAAAACACCGTCCTTCGTTGTCAATCCGGACAAACAGATCTTTCATTGTTTCGGGTGCGGGGTCGGCGGCAATGCAGTTGGCTTTCTCATGCGCCAGGAGCATTTAGAATTTCCTGAGGCCCTTCGGTTCTTGGCTAACAAAGCCGGAGTGGTTATTCCCGACGACGAATCAACCGTGCCAAGCCCCTCGCGTCAGCTGCGTGAGGAGATCCTAAAGGTCAACGGACTGGCAGCAAATTTTTTTCATGATATACTTCTATTAAGCCGTGAACCTGATGTTAAAACAGCCCGGGATTATCTTAAAGGTCGTGGGGTTGATTTAGAAACGGTCAAAAAATTTCAATTGGGTTTCGCGCCCAATGAGTGGGACGCTCTTTTAAAACATTTGAGATCCTTGAGTATAAGCGAAGAGCTTATAGCCAAGGCCGGGCTTATTATCGCCCGCGAAGGTAAGGTTGGTTTTTACGATCGCTTTCGTAACCGTATTGTGTTTCCGATCCTTGATGTTCAAAACCGCTTCGTGGCTTTTGGCGCCCGCGCCATGCAGGATTCCGACGGTGCTAAGTACATCAATTCTCCGGAAACCGTAGTTTATACCAAGGGCCAGCATATGTTTGGCCTGAATTTGACCAAGGCTGCGGTTGGGAAATTGGATAGAATTATCGTGGTAGAAGGTTACATGGATATGATCATGCCCTTTGTCCACGGAGTGGAAAATAGTGCGGCATCTCTTGGTACGGCGTTAACGGCCGACCAGATCAGACTGATACGCCGCTATACGCCCAATGTTGTAATGCTCTTTGATACAGATGCCGCAGGACAATCAGCTATCGTCCGTAGCCTGGATTTGCTGATTGACGAAGGCATGAATGTGCGTGTGGCTACCCTGAGTCAGGATGAAGATCCGGATTCATTCATCCGGCAACAAGGACTAGAGGCCTTTAACGCACGCGTTGAAAGTGCGCAGTCGCTTTTAGATTTTAAATTCAATTGGCTTGCCGCCCAATTTGACCCTAAAACGGTCGAGGGTAAATCTAAGATCAGCCATGAATTGCTTGGCACCATCGCACGGTTTAAAAGTGAAGTGGCTAAATATGAATTGACCAAGGGGCTAGCCCAAAAGTTGAATATCCCGGAAAGCGTGCTTGTCAAACAAGCCTCTTTAGGTACAAATCAACACAGGTCATTCGATGAGCCTCAAGTAAAAATAAAAGTAACGGCATCAGCATCAGCTTCAGCCGGCGAAGAATTACTACTGGCCTTATTTTTAAAAGACCCTGCATGGGTCAAGGCGGCCAGAGAGAATATCGGCCCCGAAGATTTTTCTGACGGGGTTTTACGTCAAGTGGTGGAAGTGGTTTGGTCGTTGGCGCAGGAGAAAAGTGATTGGTCAACGAATAATATTTTGCTGCGTTTAAATGATGATTCAGCACAGAGTTTGGTGACTAGACTTATTAATATCGAGGAAAAGAAATTAACAGATCCAGCAAGGATTTTTCAAGACTGTATTGGAAAGATCAGAATTAAGAAAATAGAGGAAGGTATTCGTCAGGCCAGATTTTCTAATGATATCGAAAAAGAAAATCAGCTTATAAAAGAAAAGCATTTGCTTAAAACGGGTTGAATATTGGAATTAACAGTTTTATCAATTGTTAAAATGAGGTATTTATGAAAGAACCGGTCAAAGAAAAAGATCCAAAAGATCTGCAGGGTGATTTGGACAAGTTGGTGACGTTGGGCAAAAAGAAGGGTTTTTTGACCTATGAAGACGTCAACGAGACTTTGTCTGACGCCATCGATTCCTCCGAGGATATCGATCAGGTCTTTGATGTGCTCGACGGACAGGATATCAAGGTCGTTGATTCCGGTGAAGAGACTCCTGTGATTGCTGAAGAAGCGGTCGAAGAAAGCCGTGAACAGCAAGTGCGCCGTTTGCGTGAGGAGAACAAGGAAGATGATGTTTATTCCGACAAATTCATTCCTTTGGATGATCCGGTGAAGATGTATTTAAAGCAAATGGGTTCCATTCCGCTCTTGACCCGTGAGGAAGAGATTGCATTAGCCAAGCGTATAGAAGAAGCGGAATTGCGTTTTGCTGAATCTTTGTTCAAGACTTATTATGCGCGTAAAGAAGCCTTGGCTATCATCAACGAAGTTTTACGTGATGAGATCAATGCGGAAGATGTTATTAAAGATGAACTGGAACGCCGCGGGCGTTTGATGAAGGATCTGGCCAAGATCCTCGAGCATGTGCGCCATACGCGGGTAGGTTCTGATATTTCCGCTAAATCCATCGCCGAATTCAAGTTGACTTCTACCATCAATGAGGAAATTGTCATCAAGATTTCCGATTTGATCAATAACATTGAGCGTGTGGAAAAGCATTTGAAGGTCAAGAAATTACCGGCCAATGCGCCTGAGTTTAAACGGCAATTGATCGCCTTGCATAAAGAATTAGGCGAGCCCTTGGAAAAAGTCAAAGAGCAGCTGCGCGAGATCAAGACTAGACAATCACGTTTTAACAAGGCTAAGAAATTATTGGTTGAAGCGAACCTTCGTTTGGTTGTCTCTATCGCTAAAAAGTATATCAACCGTGGTTTGTCATTCTTGGATCTGATCCAGGAAGGCAATATGGGTTTGATCCGTGCCGTCGAGAAATTCGAATACAAGCGCGGTTATAAGTTTTCGACCTATGCCACCTGGTGGATCAGGCAAGCCATCACGCGTTCCATCGCGGATCAGGCACGCACGATACGCATCCCGGTGCACATGACAGAGACCATCAATAAGATCATCCGTGTCTCGCGCGTATTCGTACAGGAATACGGCCGTGAACCTTCGGCCCAGGAAATCGCCAAGGAAATGCGTTTGCCTGTGACCAAGGTCAAAGAAATATTAAAGATCTCGCAGGTGCCGATCTCTTTACAGACACCGATCGGTGATGAAGGTGATACGCATTTCGGGGATTTCATTGAAGATAAGAAAGCTGTTTCCCCGGCGAATGCCACCTTGCATTCTATGCTCAAGGAAGAGATCACTTCGGTGCTTTCGACCCTGGATGACCGCGAGCGTAAGATCTTGGAATTGCGTTTCGGGATCATGGACGGGACCTCACGCACCTTGGAAGAAGTAGGGGCCGAATTTAACGTCACCCGTGAACGTGTGCGCCAGATCGAATCTAAGGCCTTGCGAAAACTGCGTCATCCGACACGCTCCCGTCGTATCAAGTCCTTCTTGGACATGGCGGCTAAAGAAGCAGAAGCGACTATATAAAGCATGTCAAAAATTGATCCACAAATAGCACTGGTCATTACCGACCAAGAAACCAACGCCCAAATTAAAAGTTTGGGCGTTGGTTTGCTTGAGTTGCGAGTGGATCTGTTTAAAAAATTAGACCCTGCGTATATCATTGATCAAATCAAACACCGCAAGCTTGTAAAGATCCCTTTACTATTGACACTGCGTAATCAGAAAAAAGAGGGGGCAGTAAAGATATTCTCCGATACGCTCAAGTTACAGATCATTACCGCTGCCTTGCCTTTGGTTGACATGGTCGATATTGAACTAAGCTCGTCACTATTGAAGCAGGTTATTGTTTTAGCCCGTAAATCCAAGGTCAGGGTCATCGTGTCCAGTCATTATCTGGATGGTATGCCGCAGAATTTGGAAACTATTTTTAAAAAAGCGTTAAGGACAAGGGCTGATATTGTTAAGATCGCAGCTAAGGCAAATCACTTCGACGATGTGATGACAATGATGAGTTTTACTCATCACCATCGCAAGCATCCTTTGATCACCATATCGCTAGGGCCTTTGGGTGCGATATCCCGTTTGATACTGCCAGCGGTGGGAAGCATGTACACCTACACCTTTCTCAATAAGCCCAAAGCCTCAGGCCAAGTGGATGTCTTGACCCTTAAATCCCACTTGAAAGTATATTATCCAGCCTAAAATGAATAAAATCGTCGATTCGAAGTATTCCATAGAAGAAATACAAAAATGCATCGACCTGCTTGATGATTTAGTCAAAAACAGTGTCGAGTTAGCTCATTTGGCCAAGGAACAAAGAATTGCCATTCTCAAAGCTGCCGGAGAAATTTCCCGGCCGGACCGTGATGAGATCCGCAAAAGAAAAAAAGACCGCATCAGGCTTAAAAAGCAGCGCATCGATGATCATGAGCGAAAATTACGAAAGTCCACGGGAATCCGTATGGCTCGTGAGAAGACGGTGTTCAGCGCTCCTAAAGCTATTTTACACGCTGATAAAAAAGAAGCTTTCCTTGAACAGGAATTAATTAATCCCCGCGCCTGTTATATTTGCAAAAAAGGATTTACCAAGGTCCATTTCTTTTATGACACCATGTGCCCGGATTGCTCCCAATTAAATTATGCCAAACGTTTTCAGACGGCTTCCCTCGAAGGCCAGGTTGCCCTGATCACCGGATCGCGTTTAAAGATCGGTTATCAGTCTTCCCTGATGATGTTGCGCGCCGGGGCCCATGTGATCGCCACCACCCGTTTTCCCGTCGATGCGGCACTTCGCTATAGCCGTGAAGCTGATTTTCAAGAATGGGGTAAACGACTGGATATTTACGGACTGGACCTCAGGCATACGCCCAGTGTCGAGCTTTTCTGTAACTATGTTGAACAAAAATATCTCCGGTTAGATCTATTGATCAATAATGCCGCGCAAACCGTCAGACGCCCACCGGGTTTTTATGCTCATCTTTTGGCTAATGAATCGCTTAGTCTTAAAGATCTGCCGGCAAATGTCCAGCTCTTGTTAGGTTCTTTTGAAATTTGTAAAACCAAAGTGATGCCAGGTGTTACATCTTCCAATGCATTGGCCCCAGTACTGGCTTGGAATGGAACAATGCCTGGCATCGGCATCAGTGCTTCAGCTAAACTTTCCCAGATCCCCTATACGCATGATCATGCTTTAGAAGCCCCTAAAATCTTTCCACAGGGAAAACTAGATGCAGATCTGCAGCAGGTGGATATGAGAAAAGTGAATAGCTGGCGACTGGGTATTGGAGATATTCCTACTGCTGAGATGATAGAACTGCAGTTGGTCAATGCCATTGCTCCTTTTGTTCTGTGTAATAAACTTTGTTCAATGATGAAGAGGGAAAATACCGGGCAAAAACATATTGTGAACGTTTCTGCGATGGAGGGGAAGTTCCACCGGTATACCAAAACTGACAAGCATCCACATACCAATATGGCTAAAGCCGCATTGAATATGCTGACACATACTTCAGCGAGTGATCTGGTCAATTATGGTATTTACATGAATGCCGTAGATACCGGATGGGTCACCGATGAGGATCCTATTGCCTTGTCAACGCGTAAACAAGAAAATCATGATTTTCAGCCGCCCTTAGACATCGTGGATGGGGCTGCCCGCGTTTGCGACCCGTTTTTCCACGGCATTATCACAGGCCAGCACTGGTGCGGCAAATTTCTCAAAGATTACTTCCCGGTTGATTGGTAATTATCCATTTTCTCTTTGAACATCCAGTGAGATGATTTCATTTCCTCGTATTATCAAGCGGATAATAATAGGTGCGCAGCAAACCTCGCAATCCACCACAAACTCCTGATGTGTCCCACCGCTTAGGTCAACTAAAAGTTCATTAGTCTCCCCGCAGTAAGGGCAGCAAAAATCTTCAAATTGTTCCAAAGGCATGGCTTTATAGTAACACTTTTTGGTGTTCTTGAAAAATGGCAAATTCGACTTTTATCGGGTATACTTGAATAATATGAAATTATGGGACAATATCTTAAAGGGCGTTATTTTAGTCATAGGCTTTACTGTTATAGCCTTCAATGTACTGCTTTATAGTGTCTATGAGCAGCAAAAGGCGAAACTGTCTGCCATGAGGGATAAGCTGGATGTAGAGGCAGAATTCAATAGCAATAAATTTAAATATCAATCGGACCAAATTGAACGTTTAAGCAAGGGTATAGAGAGCGCCCAACAGCAAATTAAAAGCCAGAATGATGATTTGGCTGCTCAGAAAGACGCTCTGCTTCAAGAAGCAGAAAAAAGACAGCAAATGGAAAGTGAGAGTAAAGGGATTCAAAATGCCCTGGTAGATATTAAAGCCGAGGCAGACGCCATCAAGCAGGATATGAAAGGGTGGCAAAAGGATTATGTGTCTGTATTGGCTCAGCTCGATAAAAAGATGGATGACTCTCAGGTTGAAACAAAAAGTATCGAAACGAATTTAGTTGCTTTAAATATCCCTGAACTTAAAGAAAATATAGATTCTTTAAAGGCTGATATTGAAAAGATCACTCCTCCGGTAAATAACGCTTTGCTTGGACCCCCTGCCGCATCAGTGAAGAAGGTTGAACGTACTGATTTGCAATTTCAGCAATAAGGATGTAGAGTATATAAATGAAAATCAATCCTAAAGATTTCCAGGTTATTGAAGGTCACCGCGTTGAATTAAAAGAACGCCCCACCATTGTTAAGCCGTTTTACAAGTCCCAGGACCAATATAAAGAGGTTTTGGGCTGTCATATTGAAGAATTAAGCAAGATGCAAAATATTCTTTATGCGGATAACCGTTATGCCATCTTACTGATTTTTCAGGCCATGGATGCCGCAGGAAAAGATGGGGCTATCAAGCATGTGATGTCCGGAGTCAATCCTCAAGGCTGCCAGGTTTTTAGTTTTAAACATCCCAGCCCCGAGGAGTTGGGGCATGATTTTTTATGGCGAACAACCCGTGATCTGCCTCAACGGGGAATGATCGGAATATTCAACCGTTCTTATTATGAAGAAGTCCTGATCGCCCGTGTGCATCCTGAAATCCTTCAAGGAGAACAGATACCCAAAAACCTTTTAAGCTCAAAGACCGTTTGGGAAGAACGCTATCGCTCGATCAAGGATTTAGAAAAGCACCTTTATTGTAATGGGACCAGGGTCATTAAATTCTTTTTGCATCTTTCCAAAGAGGAACAACGCCAACGGTTCCTTAAACGCATGGATGATCCCTCAAAGAATTGGAAGATCAGTCCCGCCGACATACAAGAGAGGAAATTCTGGAAAGATTATATGAAAGCCTATGAAGCTTGTTTGAGTGCTACCAGTACCGCTCGCACCCCTTGGTATATTATTCCTGCCGATGATAAAGAAAACGCACATCTGATCATCTCTCAGATCATCGTAGATGCCCTGAAGGGCTTGAATATGTCCTACCCTAAACTGGACGCCAAACGCCAAAAAGAACTTAAAGAGATGCGCACTAGTTTAATTCAATGACAGTTTCTTTATTTATGGTATAATGTTCAGTTCTTGTCTTTAAGCTGTTTTGAAAGGCCGTATTTCTAATCGAGAAGGGGAATTCCATGAGTCAATTGTCACGTCCTGGGGAAGATACTACGCTTACTAAAGAAGAAATACTGTTGGCCAAGGAAGCGCAATATTGTTCCTGGGGAGATACAGTTCATTATGCCAAGGAGCTGAAGATCTTCAGCCGTTCTGAGGGCATTTATGTCTATGACAGCCATGGGACCCAATATCTTGATCTGCAGATGTGGCATTCAGTGGCTAATTTCGGTTATAAGAATGAGTATATAAATAATATTGTCAAAGATCAGATCGACGCGCTTCCGCAATTATCCTGCCAGTATTTACACGAAGAAAAGATCCTGCTTGCCGAGAAGATCGCCAAGAATATTGAAAAGACTTTTGGTGAAAAAGGCAGGGTACACTTTAACATCGGCGGAGCATCTGCCATTGAGGACGCGATCAAGATCGTCCGCAATTATACCAAGAAAAATGCAGCGTTTGCCTTTATGGGCGGATACCATGGCCGCACACTGGGGGCAACCGCGATAACATCCAGCTATCGATATCGTGAACATTTTGGCCATTTCGCCGACCGGGCCCATTTTGTCCCTTACCCTTACCAATTTCGTTGTTCTGCCGGGTGTGGGGAAAATGGTTGTGACATGACTTGTTTTAAGGATTTCGAGAAATTATTCGAATCAGAATATTATTCATTGGTTAATCCTAAAACCAAGAATTGTGAATACGGGGCTTTCTTTGTCGAGCCGGTGCAGGCCACCGGAGGTTATATCGTGCCGCCTAAGGGTTATTTTAAGGAACTTAAGAAATTACTTGACCGTCACAATGTTTTATTCGTAGATGATGAGGTCCATATGGGCTATTATCGTACAGGCAAGATGTGGGCGATCGAGCATTTTGATGTAGTTCCGGATATTATTGTTTTTGGTAAGGCCTGTACCAATGGTCTTAATCCTCTATCAGGTATATGGGCCAAGGAACATTTGATCTCTCCGGAAATGTTCCCTCCGGGCTCAACACATTCCACTTATTCTTCTAACTCTATAGGTACTGCTGCAGCTTTAGGGGTCATGAACCTTATTGAGGATTCAGATTTTTCTTCCAGCGTCCCTGAAAAGGGCAAGTATTTCTTAGATCGTCTTAAAGAATTAAAAAAGAAATATCCGCAGATCGGGGATGTGGATGGATTGGGATTGGCCCTGCGTATTGAAATTTGTCAAAAAGACGGACGTACTCCTGACCGCGAATTGACGGACAAGGTCATGAATATTGGGCTCAAAGGAAAATTAACCGCGGCGGGACGTGAACGAGGGCTGCTTTTAAGCATCGGCGGATATTTTAAGAATGTTTTTACATTAGCCCCTTCCTTGTATATAACGCATAAAGAAATAGATTTAGCGATAGATCTGTTCGATGAGGCTTTTAGTGAGGGTTTAAGGGCGTAATTATTCTTATGAAGAATTTTTTAATTATCGGATTGTGTCTAAGTCTTATCGGTTGTGCCTCTAGCTCTAATCTGGTAGTGAAGTCTTTTGTTGACCCCCAATATGGCATGACCAAGTTGCAGATGTTTGATTTGCTGGGGAAACCGGACAGCATAGAAATTTATAAGAGATCCGATCTGACCCGTGTAGAATTTTATATTTATCACAGGCAACACGAATCTTCACAAAAGAAAGTCCCTGTTTGTTTGATCAATAATAGGATAGTTGGCTGGGGGGAGTCTTATTATGAAGACCACGTCAGTCAGGACGATATCAGAATAAAATGAATTGGGATAATACAGCTAAGGATCATTACGAAGCAATCTTAGCCAAGATCCCCGTCTTTTTGCGCAGTATCGCAGCAACGAAGGTTTCGCAAAGAGCGGAAACGAACGCCCGCAGTGAAAACCGTTTGGAAGTTTCCCCCAAAGATGTGGTGGATGCTTTTTTTATCGAAACACCTTTTGGGTTCCACGGACCTATGAAAATGGATATGGAAGCGCTGGGGATTGATTATCAAAAATATGGATATTCCAAATAAATCGACCATATCGCTTAATACCATCGGGACTTTTTGTGATTGGGGAATGGTTTATGCATTAAGTGCCGCAGTGTTTTTCTTGCCGGTCTCTATTGCCTTACTTAATACCTTTGCAGTTTTGGCTATTTTCTTTTATTTGTTAAAGAAAATAACACGTATCGTTATTGATTGGCCGTTAAAGACGACTAATTTAAATTTTAATGGCAAGATCCGTTTCATCTGGGAAAGCCTCGGAGCTCCTGTAAATGTCCTCAATCGCCCTCTACTATTTCTTGTTTTTGCTATGTTTCTTTCTGTTGTGTTCAGTCAGTATCCTGCCCTTAGTCTTAAGGCTTTTGTTGGCAAATTTCTTAAATGTGTATTTTTGTATTTTAGTTTTATAGAAGTCTTCACAGACGAGAAACGGATTTGGATGTTTTTAAAATTCTTTATGGCGGGTGCTTTTTTAACAGCCTTAAGCGGAGTCATTCAACATTTTTTTGGTTGGGAATTCTTTAGGAAACACCTTCTTACAGGAAATAGGGTCAATTCATTCTTTTACACGGCTAATGGTTTTGGTGCGTATTTATTGCCCGTCATCGGGTTAGTTATTCATTTTCTGTACACAGCGATAGTAAGGAATAAATCTTGGGTTTCTGGTGTGGTGCTGGCCTTCTTTTTAGTTTTATTGTTGACTTGTTTATGTTGGACCTATTCTAGAAGTTCCTGGATCGGATTTTTAGCTATATTGTTTGCCATGGTATTGTTGGATTGGCGGAAATTATTAATAGTAGGGGCCCTATTGTTAGTTTTTATTTTTATCTTCCTGCCCTCTTTGAACAATGTAAGACATATGCATTTGATTAATGATAGCGGCAGGGTGTGCAAACTTCAGAATGAAGATTACAATCATGGCGTTAACTGTATTCAATATTTTACTTTTGTTATAGAGCAGGGAGGCGGAGATGGCCGTGTAAATTTTTGGAAGAAAGCGGTATCGATCATTCGTTTATCTCCGGTTTGCGGGACAGGCCTCAATACTTATTCAAGGATCATTAAGCGGGACCCTAATCGAGACACATGGTGGTATGCCCATAATTGTTATCTTCAGTTGACTGCGGAAACAGGGCTAATAGGATTGACGTGTTTTTTATGGATGTTGTTTGTTCTGTTGCGACATGGTTTTAATTGCTGTAAGCAGATAAAAGATCTGTGGCCGCTTACCATACTTCAGGGAACCCTGGCAGGCTTATTTGGTTTTTTAGTTCAAAGTTGCTTTGATAATACTTTTTATACGGTACAGCTTGGAATGTTGATGTGGTTTTTCTTTGGTTTGATGATGGCAGTGACCCGGCTAAAACCGGTTTTACACAAGGAGACGGCCCTTGGCTAAAAAGAAAATAAAAAGAATAGGAGTTTTGACCAGCGGCGGGGATTGCCCCGGACTAAATGCCGTTATACGGGCTGTGACCAAAAAAGCGATCCATGAATATGGCTATGAAGTGATCGGCTTCAAGGATGGTTTTGAAGGATTGCTTTTTAATAGGCACCGGAAATTGAATGAAGTAGACGTGTCAGGTATCCTGACCTTGGGCGGAACGATTTTAGGGACGACCAACAGGGCTAATCCTTATAAATATCCTGTCGAGAAAAAAGGTAATTTTGTTTACAAAGATCTTTCGGCTCAAGTCATTGAGAATTTACGCAAATTAAAAATAGATTGCCTGGTATGCATCGGAGGCGACGGCACCCTGGACACGACACATCGTTTGTCTACTCAGGGGGTGGCTGTCGTCGGAGTGCCTAAAACTGTTGATAATGATGTTAAAGGGACAGATGTCACCTTTGGTTTTGATACGGCTGTTCATATAGCTACCGAAGCCATTGACCGGCTTCATACCACGGCTGAGTCACATCATCGGATCATGATCCTTGAAGTGATGGGAAGGACGGCCGGTTGGATAGCTCTATATGCGGGCGTGGCTGGGGGGGGAGATGGTATTATTATCCCCGAAATCCCTTATGACATATCCGAAATCGCCCAGCACATCAAAGACCGCAGAAAAAATGGCAAGCATTTTACAATATTAGTGGTAGCTGAGGGAGCAAGGCCCTTGGGCGGCAACGTGACTGTTCAAAGGATGGTCAAGGATGGATCAGAACCTAAGCGTTTGGGCGGGGTAAGTTTTATCATCGGTCAGGAGCTTGAAAAATTAACAGGCATTGAATCACGCAATGTGGTTTTAGGTCATCTCCAACGGGGAGGTTCACCTTCGCCCTTTGACAGGATATTAGGAACACAATTAGGATCAAAGGCGGTTGATTTTATTGCACAAGGTGAATTTGGCTGCATGGTAGGTGTTAAAGATAATCATATGGTCAAGGTCCCTTTATCAAGGGTAGCTCAGGGATCAAGGCTGGTAGCTCTGGATCATCCTCTTATAAAAGATGCGCGGGCGTTAGGTACCTGCCTTGGTAATTAAAATTGCAAAAATTTAATTTTTTAGTAAGATAACCCGCTATGACTAAACAACTAAAATCACAGGTTCTTGATTTTGATTATAAGGCATGTCCGAAAGAGACGCTTTTTGAGAAATTTCAAACTTCTCAAAACGGACTTTCTGAAGCTGAGGCTCAAAAACGTCTCGCCGAATATGGGTTTAATGAAGCTGCCAAAAAACAAAAAAGAACCCTGGTGCTACAGTTTGTCCTCAAATTCTTTCACCCCCTGGTTGTTTTACTTGTTGTTATAGCAGCTGTCACTTTTTGGACAGGGGATCCGGTCAGCGGTTCTATCATTGCCCTGATGGCCATTGCGAGCGTTGTTCTTGGCTTCTTCCAGGAGTATCGTGCCGGGAAAGAGGCGGATAGGTTAAGTGAAATGGTTCGGGCCACCGCGACTGTCTGTCGTAACGGCAAGTCTAAAGAAATTCCCATCAAGCAGATCGTCCCCGGGGACATCGTCGATCTTTTCGCAGGTGACATGATTCCTGCGGATATCAGGATCATCCAGGCAAAAGACCTTTTTATCAATCAGGCGGCCTTGACCGGTGAATCCATGCCGGTAGAAAAAACGCCCGGGGCCAATAGCGTTGCCTTCATGGGATCCAGTGTAGTTAGCGGGACCGCTCTAGCGGTAGTTATCAAAACAGGATTGGCCACTGAATTCGGCGAGATTTCCAAGAGGCTTTCATCCATCAATCAGCCAACCAGTTTTGATCGCGGGATCAATAAATTTGTTTGGCTCATGATCCGTGCTATGGTGTTTTTGGTCGTAGTTATTTGCGCCATTAATTATTTTACCAAAGGTAATTTAATGGAAGCGCTTTTGTTCTCGTTGGCGGTGGCCATCGGCCTGACACCTGAAATGCTTCCTATGCTCGTGACGATCAATTTGTCTAAGGGTGCAATCGCGATGTCCAAAAAGGAAGTCATCGTCAAACGTTTGAACTCGATCCAGAATTTTGGTGCGATGGATGTGCTTTGTACGGACAAGACCGGGACCCTGACATTGGATCGCATCGTCTTGGAGAGATATTGTGATGTGGTCAGGAATGAAGACCAGGGGGTGTTAAAGCTGGCGTATCTCAATAGTTATTATCAAACGGGCCTTAAGAATATTTTGGATAAAGCGGTATTAAAATATGAAAAATTAGTCGTAAAACAATACAAGAAAATTGATGAGATGCCTTTTGATTTTTCACGAAGGATCATGTCGGTGGTCGTGGATATGGAGGGGAAGCATAAGATCATTGCTAAAGGAGCACCTGAAGAAATTCTGAAAAGATGCAAGAAATATGAATTGGAAGGTGACCTGGAAGAATTGGATCAGATTGTCAGGACAGATTTGAAGGAAGAATATGATTCCTTAAGTGCTGATGGTTTCAGGGTTTTGGCGGTTGCTTATAAAGACATGGATGTTAACAAGGATGTATATTCCAAGGATGATGAGTGCGACCTGGTTTTAAAAGGTTATATCGCGTTTCTCGATCCGCCTAAGCCAACAGCCAAAAAAACAATTGAAGTATTGAGGAAATTGGGGATAGAACTCAAGGTGCTTACCGGGGACAATGACCTGGTCACTAAAAAGATCTGTAGTGAGGTGGGGCTTGATATTAAAGGGCTCTTGACCGGGGACCAGCTGGAGAAGATCACGGATGACCAGCTTAAGGAAATAGTCAAAACAACAACGGTTTTTGCCAGGCTTTCACCTTTGCAAAAAGAGCGTGTTATCCATGCCTTGCATCGCAATAATCATACGGTGGGTTATTTGGGGGATGGCATCAATGACGCCCCAGCCCTCAAAGCGGCGGATGTGGGGATCTCTGTTAATAATGCGGTTGATATTGCCAAGGAATCCGCGGATATCATTCTTTTGCAAAAGAATTTAATGGTCCTTCGTGATGGTGTTTTAGAGGGAAGACGTGTTTTTGGAAATATATTCAAATATATCAAGATGGGTGCTAGTTCTAACTTTGGTAATATGTTCAGCATGACAGGGGCTAGTTTTTTATTACCGTTTTTACCCATGTATCCGATACAGATCATTTTGAATAATTTTTTATATGATGCCTCACAGGTCGCGATCCCCACGGATGATGTGGATGAAGACTATCTTTTAAAATCAAGGTCATGGAACATTGAATATATTAAGAAATTCATGATGTATTTTGGTCCCTTAAGTTCTGTTTTTGATTATTTAACCTTTGGTGTATTGATCTTTATTTTTCACGCCAATCAAGCTCTGTTCGCCACGTCCTGGTTTCTAGAATCCATGTGCACACAGCTGTTGGTTATTCATATTATCCGTACAGGGAAAATTCCATTTATTGAAAGTTGGCCAAGTCCATTCTTAATATTCACGTCGATTTACATTGTATCGATAGCGCTGGTCCTTCCTTACACTCCGCTCGGAGCGTATTTTAAATTTGTCATGCCTCCCGCATCATTCTTCTTGTTTCTCATTGGTATTGTGGGACTTTATCTATGGTCCGTTCAGGTGATGAAGGTATGGTTTATCAAGAAGTTTGGTTATGAATAAGTTTGGAGTTTGAATTTTCTCAAAAGAGGTTCGATGGTCAGTCCCTGGAGGATAATGCTGAATATGACAATGCCGAAAGTCGCAGATAAAAATAGCGGACGGTATTGGAATAATGGCAACTGCAGCATCAGGATGATCGGTATGGTCCCCCTTAACCCGCCCCAAAAAAGAATATGATCCCATTTCAAAGGGATGGGATGCTTTGGAAATTGGTTGTAGAAATAGATCGTTGGATAAACAACCAGGACCCGCGAGATCAAAACAGTCAGCGCTGCTATGAGAATCATTCCCTTGAACTCGAGTAAATTATTCTTACCGATGAATTGTAACTGAAGACCGATCATGAAAAAGATCAGAGAGACCATGATCAGATCAATGGTTTTCCAAAAATTCTCCATCGTTTCACGGCTTTTGGGGGACATGCAGGACAATTGTCCGCTTCCCATGACCAGGCCTGCAGTGACGATAGCAATGATCCCTGAACAATGCATATATTCCGCCATAAGGGGCGTGCCAAAAACCAGCACAATACTCAAGGCCAGTCCCCATAAAGGAGAATCGATAGTCTTGATAAACCGGTATATTAAATAGCCGCATAAGCCGCCTACTAAAGCGCCGCCACCGGAAATGAGCAGAAATTGGAAAAGAGCAGCTCCAAGATGGAATGGTTCATTATTTTGGATCATGGACCCAATGACCATAAACAGGACCACTCCTGTCCCATCATTAAATAAACTTTCTGCTTCCAATATTGTCCGTAAACGTTGGGGAGCCCGTATTTTCTTCATGATCGTTAATACTGAAACAGGGTCTGTCGGAGAGATCAGGGCCCCGAATAATAACGCGTAATTTAAAGGGATATGCCAGAAATAGGATAGGGGATATCCCACCAGTAAAGCCGAGATGACTACACCTGGAATTGCCAAAAGCAGAATGGGTTTCCAGTCTTGTTTTAAGAACTTCAAATTTAATTGCATCCCCCCCTGAAACAGGATAGGAGGCAGGATCAAATAAAAAGCCACATCGTGTGATAATGGAATGTGCGGGATGAGACTAGTCAGAGCGAGGAGTAGGCCGGCCAATACCAAGACAATTGAATGGAATTTTTTTATCAAATTAGGAAGGTCATTCATAGCTCTAAATTAACGTCACATGATTCTAATTGCAAGCTTTTCATATGGAATTTAGTTCTTTAACACCCTTATTTTAACCTTTAAGCCATTTTAATACTTTTTTAATACTTTAAGGCCTTCTTTTAATTAGGTAAAATTGAAGATGATGATAAACTTATTTGTGTGTTAAGGAATGTTTATTGTTAAGGGGGGATATTTTTATGATGGATATTGTTTTTATAGGTCTCACGTTATTCTTTGGGCTCATTTCTTGGGCGTTTATTGCTTTATGTTCAAAAGTATAGGGAGGAGTAACTATGTTAGCCATTTATTGGATCGGCGGTTTTACTTCATTTGGTTTGTTTATTTACCTTTTAATAGCTTTGCTTAAACCGGAGATATTCTAATGAGCTTCAATGATTATATTCAAATGGGTATTTATCTTTTAGTATTGCTTGTGTTAGTCAAGCCCTTGGGTATCTATATGGCGCGTATATATGAAGGAAGCCCTATGGGTATAAATGTGTGGTTGGCACCCGTAGAAAGATGGGTTTACCGTCTTTGTGGTGTGAAATCAGAACAAGGGATGTCCTGGAAGGTATATGCCTTTGCCGTGATGTTATTTAATATATTAGGTATATTGGTCGTTTATACCATTCAACGATTACAGGCCGGCCTTCCTATAAATCCGATGGCCATGACAGCAGTGACTCCGGATTCGTCGTTTAATACAGCAGTAAGTTTTGCCACTAACACAAACTGGCAAGGGTATGGCGGAGAGAGCACCATGAGTTATTTGACTCAGATGCTGGCTTTGACCGTACAGAATTTCCTTTCAGCTGCTACAGGGATGGTTGTCGCTGTGGTTTTAATCAGGGGTTTCATTCAAAAGCAGATGAATACCATTGGAAATTTTTGGGTTGATATGGTGAGGACTGTTCTTTATATTTTACTGCCTTTATCGCTCGTGTTTGCATTAGTTTTGGTTTCTCAAGGTATCCCGCAGACTTTTAGCAAAAGTGCCGCGGCAACATATCTTCAAACCGAAAAAGATAGTAATGGAAAACCGGTAACTGAACAAGACCTTGCTTTAGGTCCTGTGGCTTCCCAGATTGCTATTAAACAGTTGGGGACAAATGGCGGTGGATTTTATAATGCGAATTCCGCTCATCCGTATGAGAACCCAACGCCTTTATCGAATTTTCTGGAAATGCTGGCCATACTTTTGATCTCTGGATCCTTATGTTATACCTTTGGTTACATGGTCAAAGACCGTCGTCAGGGTTGGGCTATATTGGCCGCTATGTTGATTATTTTTATACCTTGTCTTTGGATTGTGGGTCAAATCGAACAAAACGGAAATCCATTATTTAATCCTTTGGGCATTAACCAGAATGCAACTGATCTTCAGCCCGGCGGCAATATGGAAGGAAAAGAAGCAAGGTTCGGTATAGTTTCTTCTACCGTTTGGGCAGTGGCCACCACCGCGGCATCCAATGGTTCAGTTAATTCCATGCATGACTCGTATATGCCGTTAGGCGGGATGATCCCTATGTTGCTTTTGCAGTTGGGGGAAATCATTTTTGGCGGGGTGGGTTCAGGACTTTATGGCATGATCGCCTTTGTGATCGTTGCTGTTTTTATCTCCGGGCTGATGATCGGCCGTACTCCGGAATATTTAGGGAAAAAGATCGAGGCCTTTGAAATAAAAATGGCTTCCCTGGTGGCTTTAATCCCGCATATTTTTATTTTGATACCGACAGCCATTGCCGTGCTTACAGTCGCGGGCAAGGCTGGGATCGCCAATCCTGGGGCCCATGGGTTTAGTGAAATTCTATATGCGTTTTCATCTGCGGCAGGTAATAACGGAAGTGCTTTTGCCGGTTTATCAGCGAATACTGTCTTTTACAATGTATTCTTAGGAATAACTATGTTTTTTTGCCGCTATTGGTTGATCATTCCCATGTTGGCCATTGCAGGTTCTTTGTCCGCCAAGAAAATCGTACCCGCTACCCAGGGAACATTACCGACGCACACACCGCTATTTGTTTTTTTTGTGGCCGTCGTGATCGTGGTCATCGGAGCACTGACATTCTTCCCTGCCCTGGCGTTAGGGCCGATTGTTGAACATTTGATGTTGAAAGGATAGTATGAAAAAAACACATAATAAAGTAACTTCACTTTTTGATCCGACGATATTAGGGCCTGCCATCATTGGTTCGTTTCAAAAATTAGACCCCAGGCATCAGATCAAGAACCCTGTTATGTTTGTGGTATTAGTCGGCAGCGTATTGACGACAGGATTATTTGTGCAGGCCTTGGGAGGGCGCGGAGAAACAGGTACCGGTTTTATCCTGGCCATTTCTTTATGGCTGTGGTTTACCATAGTATTTGCCAATTTCGCGGAAAGCATGGCTGAAGGCCGGGGCAAGGCCCAGGCTGAAAGTTTACGCAAAGCCCGTAAGGATACACCGGCTAAGAAAATGTCCAAGCCGGTGTACGGATCTAATTTCGAAAGTGTTTCAGCGACCACCTTGCGAAAAGGGGATGTTGTTTTTGTTGAACAGGGCGATTCTATCCCGATGGACGGCGAAGTTGTTGAAGGGGCGGCTTCCGTTGATGAAAGCGCTATTACCGGGGAAAGCGCTCCGGTTATCCGTGAAAGCGGCGGAGACCGTTCGGCTGTTACCGGGGGAACCCGTGTCCTTTCCGATTGGTTGGTTATTCGTATCACCGCCAATCCCGGAGAAACATTTTTGGACCACATGATCGCCATGGTGGAAGGGGCCCGTCGTCAAAAAACACCCAATGAAATTGCGCTTAGCATTTTACTGGTGGTTTTTACGATCATCTTCCTTTTAGTGACAGTGACCCTTCTGCCATTTTCTATTTTTAGCGTCGCAACTGCGGGGAAAGGTGTCGTGATAACTGTAACAGCCCTGGTTGCTTTGTTAGTTTGTCTTATTCCAACAACGATCGGCGGATTATTGCCGGCTATCGGTATCGCCGGTATGGACCGCATGATCCAGGCTAATGTTATCGCCACCTCCGGCCGTGCTGTTGAAGCCGCAGGGGACGTTGATGTTTTATTACTCGATAAAACAGGGACCATTACCCTGGGCAACAGGCAGGCAGTGGCTTTTTTCCCCACCAAGGGAGTAAGTGTTGAAGCTTTGGCTGATGCCGCTCAATTGTCTTCCTTATCGGATGAAACACCTGAAGGCCGCAGCATCGTTGTTTTAGCTAAAGAAAAATATGGTATTAGAGAACGGCAAACCCATGATTTGGGAGCGAGGTTCATTCCTTTTACCGCTCAAACCAGAATGAGCGGGGTGGATTTAGCGGGAAACCGTCAAATCAGAAAAGGTTCTGTTGATGCCATTGAAGGCTATGTCAGGAAGGCCGGCGGGATTTTTCCCGATGATTTGAAAACATCTATTGAGACCATTTCTAAGGGTGGTGGGACTCCTTTAGTGGTAGCTGAGGATAAAAATGTCCTGGGGGTCATTCAATTAAAAGATATTGTCAAAGGCGGCATCAAGGAACGTTTCGCGGAATTACGCCGCATGGGTATCAAGACCATCATGATCACCGGAGATAATCCTCTGACAGCGGCTGCTATTGCGGCGGAAGCAGGGATGGATGATTTTCTGGCCCAGGCGACACCGGAAACAAAATTAAAATTGATCCGCGATATGCAAACCGGCGGCCGTTTGGTGGCTATGACCGGCGATGGCACCAATGATGCGCCTGCCTTAGCTCAAGCAGATGTAGCCGTTGCTATGAACACAGGGACACAGGCAGCCAAGGAAGCCGGGAACATGGTGGATTTAGACTCCAATCCGACGAAATTGATCGAGGTCGTTAAAATCGGCAAACAGCTCTTGATCACCAGAGGTTCTTTAACAACCTTTAGTATCGCCAATGACGTTTCCAAATATTTTGCCATCATCCCGGCGGCATTTGTGGGGACGTATCCGGCCTTAGGCGCGCTTAATATCATGCATTTAGCCACCCCGCAAAGTGCGATCCTATCTGCGGTTATCTTTAACGCCTTGATTATTATAATCCTTATACCTTTATCCTTATTCGGCGTACCGTATAGGCCCGTTGCTGCCAGCCGTCTTTTACGGGATAATTTGTTAATCTACGGAGTAGGCGGCATTATTGCTCCTTTTATCGGGATTAAATTGATCGATTTGATTTTAGTGGCTTTACATTTAGTTTAATATTGTAATGACGCACCTTAATGAAGGAGATTTAAATGTTACTCGCACAAATTAGACCAGCTATCGTTTCATTTATTTTATTCACGGCGCTCACCGGAGTTCTTTATCCGTTGTTCGTGACCGCCATCGCCCAAACGGTGTTTCATAAGCAAGCCGAAGGCTCATTGATCGTTTCGCCAGATGGCAAGATATTAGGATCAACTTTGATAGGCCAGAATTTTGATGATCCGAAATATTTTTGGGGGAGGATTTCAGCGACGAGTCCTGCTTATAACGCCTCTTCTTCTTCCGGTTCTAATTTAGGGCCGACAAATCCCGCCCTGCTTGATGAGGTAAAGGGGAGAATGACTGCTTTAAAAGCAGTTGATCCTGATAATACTGATCCAATTCCTGTGGATTTGGTGACTTCTTCCGGCAGCGGCTTAGACCCGCATATCAGTTTAGCCGCTGCGAATTACCAGCTGGCCCGAGTCGCCCGCGTGCGGGGGTTAACCCCGGAGGCTGTCAAACAAATTGTCGACCAGAGCACCCAAGGTCGCTTTTTAGGGCTGTTGGGTGAACCTGTGGTGAATGTGTTGCAAGTCAACCTCGCTTTAGATCAGTATAAAAAATAATGCCACGTGGCCCTAAATGAAGTAAGATAGAGGGCATGGAAAGACCAGACCCGGACGTAATTCTAGCCAGAGTAAAAGCCGAAGATAATCACCGCGGTAAGCTGAAGATTTTCTTCGGCATGGCCCCTGGTGTCGGTAAGACCTATGCCATGCTTCAGGAGGCGCGCCAGCGCCAGAACGAAGGCTTCCGGGTGTTGGTGGGGGTGGCTTGTACGCATGGCCGTGTAGAAACCCAGGCCTTGTTGGAAGGTCTAGAGCAAATTCCTCTAAAGCAAGTTGATTACCGCGGCATTCATTTAGAGGAAATGGATATTGATGAAATCCTCAGGCGTCGTCCTCAATTAGTTTTAGTTGATGAGCTGGCCCATACCAATGCTCCGGGCAGCCGTCATCCCAAACGCTATCAGGATGTTTTAGAAATACTTTCCGCAGATATTGATGTTTTTACCACCCTTAATGTACAGCATGTCGACAGCCGCAGGGAAGATATCCTGGCCGTGACCCGTGTGGTCGTCGGAGAAACAGTCCCTGATACCATCCTTGATGAGGCTTCAGAAATTACCCTGGTTGACCTATCTCCCCAAGCCTTGCATCAACGTCTGGCCGAAGGCAAGGTATATGTCCCTGATCAAGCCCAAGCCGCTACGAACAATTTCTTTAAAACCGAAAATTTGACAGCTTTAAGAGAAATGGCGTTGCGTTTGACCACCGCCCATGTTAACCGGAACCTGCGTTCGCTGATGTTGGCCAAAGGTCTTTCAGGCCCCACCAGAAGCGGCGAGCGTATCCTGGTTGCGGTTGGGATCACTCCGTTTTCTGAATCGTTGATCCGTATGACCCGTCGTTGGGCGGGTATGCTGGACGCTTCTTGGATCGCTTTGCACGTGGAAGGCTCTGTACCTCTTTCCGAAGAGCATAAAGAACGTCTTATGAAGAATTTAGCCCTGGCCCGTCAGCTGGGGGCCGAGCTTATCCATCAGGTGGGGGATGATATTGCTCAAGTGATCATTGATGTGGCTAATAAAGAGAACGTCACTCAAATCATCGTAGGGAAATCTGTTGAGAAAAATTGGCAGCGATTATTGGGAATTCCCACCATGGTTGATCGTCTGGTTAATTTAAGCGGCCAGATCGACGTGCACATGGTGCGCATGTCATCGACGGAGAAAAGTTTCCCCGAAAGACCGAAATATCTTTTTTCAAAATTGAGGCCCCATGAGTACGGGTTAAGTCTTTTAATGTTTGGTATTGCTACTTTAGTGAACATGTTTTTGGCGCCTTTGACCGGCTATCATCATACCGGGCTCATGTATTTACTCACCGTCGTTTTAAGCGGATCAATTTTAGGCAGATCTGCGGCCTTTATGCTGGCGGCTTTAAGTGCCCTGGCATGGGATTTTTTGTTTATCCCTCCGCAATATACCTTTGGTTTCAAAAGCAGCTACGATATGGGTTTATTAGGGATGTTTTTTATCACAGCCATGATGATGGGTTTTGTCACCTCCAAACTGCGCCGGCAAAAAGAAGTAGAACAGAAACAGCGCCTGCGTTCTGAGTCCCTGTATGAATTGACCCGTGCCCTGGCTTTTACGACCGATATCGCTCAAGCCATGCGGGTGGCCACCGGTCAGATCAACTTGCTTTGCCATTCCGAGAGCTGTGTTTTGATGGTTGATGAAAATGATCATCCTGTTTTTGATAATGTGCTTGGGGACACGATCGAAATGACGGATAACCAAAAAGGATTGGTCCAATGGGTGGTGGCCAATAAAAAAGCCGCAGGACGTTTCTCGGATACCTTGCCGCAACAACCGTTGATGTATTTGCCTTTATTGTCGTCGGGACAGGTCAGGGCGGTGCTGGCCATTAAGCTTTTAAATGAAAGGCCGTTGGATTTGGCCCAAAGAACCTTATTGGAATCCTTTACGGCACTGATGACGGTAATGTTGGAAAAAGACCAATTGTTAAAGATATCGCGTGAAGCCAAAATGAAGGAAGATACGCAAAATTTACAAAGCGCATTGCTTGATAATCTATCGCACGAGTTAAAAACACCGCTGACGATCATTTCCGGTTACCTTGACGCTCTGGTTTTATACCATCAATGGCCTAAAGATGCCATGGATCTGTTGGAAGAATGCCGTCTGGCCTGCCTGCGTTTGACTAGCGGGGTTGACGCGGTGCTGGATCTGACTAAATTAGATACCGGTAATTTAAGTCCTAATTTTGCCTGGTGTGAAGTTAAGGATATTATTGCCCAGGCCCTCAAGCAGGTCGTAACCGAGCAAGATAAAAAACGTATTCATGTGGATTGTCCTCAAGGGACTTTGTATGTGAATGCAGATTTTTATATGATCACACAGTCGTTGAAGAATATTGTCCATAATGCCCTGGTGCATGGCCCGGAAGGCGAAGAGATAGATATCCTTGTCCGTATTATGGATCAAAAGATCAGGATCAGCGTTGTGGATCAGGGAGAAGGCATCCCTAAGGAGACCCTGGCCAAGATCTTTGACAAGTTTTATCGAGGGGCAAAGACCAAAAAAGGCGGGTTAGGGTTAGGCCTTTCCATTGCCCGTCGTTTTGTGCAATTAAATGAAGGTGATGTTGAAGCAGAAAATTTATCTCCCAATGGATTCATGGTGACGATTACCCTACCCATGGCAGAAAAAGAATAAGATGTCCAAAGGAATTGTTCTTGTCATCGATGATGAGCCACAGATCCAAAAAATGCTGGGGGTCATTCTCACGCATGCCGGCTATGAAGTAAGCTCTGCCCTCAGCGGTGAAAAAGGATTGGCTGAGCTTGTCTATAAAAAACCTCAAGCGGTACTTTTGGATATGGGCCTTCCCGATATGGAAGGTTTTGATGTGCTGTTGCGCATCAGAGAATTCAGCGACGTGGCTGTACTTATGGTCTCTGTCCGTGGGCAGGAGGAGATAAAGGTCAAATGCCTGGAAAGCGGTGCAGATGATTATATTACCAAGCCGTTTTCAGCCTCAGAGCTTACCGCCAGGCTTTCAGCCGTGTTGCGAAGAAAGACCACGCCGGGAATCGTTAATGAAGTTTTTGATAATGCCGGATTACATATTGAGTTTACGACACGCCATGTGATGTTAAACGGACAACCGCTTAAATTGACCGCCATTGAATACGGATTATTATCGGCGCTGATCAAAAACGCAGGGCGGGTTTTAACGATGCGGCAAATGCTAAGGGAAGTCTGGGGAACAGAGAATGAAGAAAAGTCTAATTCCGCCAGGGTCTATCTAAATCACCTGCGCCAAAAAATCGAGGACAACCCTTCAAATCCCAAGCGAATCATCAACGAACCCGGGATCGGCTATCGCTTTAATTTGCTTTGAGCCATCAGGACTGGCACCGATATAGGAGATCAAACTATGATACTATTCTTTATTTTAATATTCGCAGCAATGACCAGTCCTGTATATGCTCAATCATCTGATTCTTCTTTGAAGGCTACAGCTGTTGCTATTCCTGGCGGCGAAGGGGGGATTGGGTTTGATGATTTGTTTTTTTCATCAGGTTTGCATAGGGTGCTGGTGCCGGCTGGGCATACAGGAAAATTGTATTTGATCAATCCCACGACTTTTGAGATGACAAGCATCGGCGGGTTTAGCTCAAGTGCTGTCATGCAAAAGGGTCATGATGTTGGTATTTCTTCTGCAGATGAGGGAGATAGATTTATATTTGTTGCGGATCACGGTAGGCAAGAACTCGATGCAGTTAGTATAGAGTCAGGGGAAATACTATATACTGCTAAGTTGGCAGGCGATGCTGATTATGTGCGTTATGTGATATATCCTTTTTATGAACTTAATATGGTTCCTAGACATGAGGAGATATGGGTCACTGAACCGCATGATAAGCAGATCGAGATTTTTACCTTTTCAGGAGGCCCCCATCCGCTTAGGTCACTCATGCGTATTCCTGTTCCTAAGGGGCCAGAGTCCTTGATGATTGATCGTAGGGGGTATGCGTATACAAATTTAGGCCCTAATACCGCGGCTATTAGTCTAGCATCACATGCGATAGTCGCAACATGGCCCAATAGATGTGCAAAGTCACGCGGGGACGCCTTGGATGAAGAAAAAGGATTTTTGTTTGTTAGCTGTGGTGAAGGCAAGGTTACGGTTTTTGATCTCAATCATGGGAATAAAGAAATTAGTAATTTAATCACCGACCCAGGTGCAGATGTGATAAGTTATAATGTAAAGCTTTCTCATTTGTATTTGACCTCTTCCAAGAATGCCACCCTTTCAGTGATAGGAGTTTCCGCTCAAGGCGGGCTTTCTTTGTTAGGACAAGCTGCGGCAAATAAAAGATCACATTGCGTTGTTGGGGATGATCAAAATAACATTTGGGTCTGCGACCCTCTTCGCGGACAACTATTACGGTATAAAGACACACTATAATCATGCGCCCATATAATAACGCTCGTCGACCTCAAAATCCACATGCTCGTCCTGTGCAGCCGCCTCGTCGGGATGAATCTGAAAAGAAATTCCTGGCAGGGACTCCCATTGATCCATCTCCGCGTATTCTTCTGGAAGCAGGAAGTCAGGAATTGACCATGCGGGCCATGGATTTGATCTGTCCTATCGGTATGGGGCAGCGCGGACTTATCGTGGCGCCGCCGGGATCAGGCAAAACCACCTTTTTGAAACACATTTGTCAGGCCGTATCTAAAGGCACACCTCAAATAAAATTATATTGCCTGCTCATCGATGAACGGCCGGAAGAGGTCACTGATTTTAAGAGGACATGTTCCGGCGAAGTCCATTATTCATCCATGGATGAAAGCTATGAGCATCATATTGAGATCGCGGATAAATTGATGCGTCAGGCCTTTGTTGAGGTGGCGTCAGGGGGGGATGTGATGATTGTTATAGATTCCCTGACGAGACTCGCCCGTGTGCACAATGCGCAGACACGTTCCAGCGGACGTACGATCTCAGGCGGGGTGGATGCCCGTGCCCTTGAGGTACCGCGCCGCATTTTCGGGGCTGCCCGCAAGATTGAAAATGGCGGATCGCTTTCTATTTTAGCGACCATTCTCATCGAAACCGGAAGCCGCATGGATGAGGTTATTTTTGAAGAATTTAAAGGTACGGGTAATATGGAAGTTGTCCTTTCCCGGGAAATCGCCAATCACCGTATTTTCCCGGCCATCGATATTTCCAAAAGTGCCACCCGTAAACAAGAATTGCTCTTATCTCCTAAAGAGTACCAACAAGTCGAACGGTTGAGGCGAAGTTTAGCGAGCCTTAGCCCCATTGAAGCCGCCCAGACCCTGGTCAAAAAGCTCCAACAAATCCCTACCAATAAAGAATTACTCGCCACGTTTAGTTAATTTTATTCAAAAGGTCAATGGATTAGTAGAAAAGTGGTAGTAAAAAGTAGAATGGTGCCATTGTCATTTTGGTTGGTAAAAGGTATTCTTGAATCAGAAGCAGGCCATTGTAAGAAGGGGGTGTCAATGATAAGTACAAATTTTGAATTTTTGCAGGCAGAGCAAACGACCAGTACTAAGACCAAGGCTCTTATCATGATCGTAGATGATAATGTTGAACTCTTGGAAGAATTGGAGAATTTATTGAAATTAGGGGGCTATGACGTTATTGCCATTAGCGATGGCACCAAGGTTTTTGATACTGCTTTAAAAAACAAGCCTGATCTTATTTTATTGGATTTAAAAATGAGCCCTAAAAGCGGATTTCAGATTGCTGATGAAGTAAGGAATTCTTTGCTTCTCAAAGGGGTCCCTGTTATTGCCATGACAGGCTTTTTTACGGAGAAACAACATGCATTGATGATGAAATTATGCGGTATCAGAACATCTATCCTTAAACCCTTTAGGCCCTTGAATCTTATTACCAAGATTGAGTTTGCTTTGGGAAACCGTCTGGAAGAATATGAAACCGACGGGACATAAACAGTAGTGGGGAAAATCAGTTCTCGTCGAAAAACACCCGGTCTTGCAACGAGGCCGGGTTTTTTTATTGCTATTTAAGGGGCTTTGAGCCAACTTAGCAATGAAATAGAGGCAGTAGTAATTGATAGCTAAATCATATCGTCTGTAGTAGACTAATCGGCTTATGGCATTAATCAGTTTGCAGGAAATATCCGTGGCCTTTGGTGGCCCTCTTTTGTTCGATCATTTAAGCCTTCAGGTTGAGCCGGGAGAGCGCATTGCTTTGCTTGGCCGTAACGGGGTGGGCAAGACTACCTTGATGAAGGTGATGGCCGGTCAAGTCTCCATTGACCAGGGGGAGATTGTTTTTCAAAAGGGGATACAGGTTACTCATCTGCCTCAAGAAGTTCCCAATGATATTAAAGGCATTGTTTTTGATATCGTATTTTCCGGCTTGGGTCCACGTGCCAAACTTTTAAGCGATTATCATCACGTGGTCCATCGCCTGCATACCGAGCATACCCCTGAATTAATGCGCCAGTTGGATAATTTACAGAGTGAATTAAACCAAAGCGGCGGATGGGATATCGATGCTGAGGTCGAATTGGTTTTGTCTCATATGAAGCTCGATGGTGAAGCGGATTTTGAAAAGTTATCCGGCGGGCAAAAACGCCGTGTGCTTTTAGCCAAGGCTTTAGTTTTAAAACCTGAAGTTTTACTCTTGGATGAGCCCACCAATCATTTGGATATTGATACCATTAATTGGCTGGAAGATTTTTTAAAGGGTTATCCTGGTACAATATTTTTTGTCACCCATGACCGCATGTTCATGCAGCATTTGGCTACACGGATCGTGGAGCTCGACCGTGGCAAGGTTTTCAGCTGGTCCTGCGATTATCCCACCTTCCTGGAACGCAAAAGCATGGCCCTGGAAAACGAAGCTGTCCAGCGTATGGAATTTGATAAAAAATTAGCGGAAGAAGAGGTCTGGATCCGTAAAGGGGTCAAGGCCCGTCGCACACGTAATGAAGGCCGGGTCAAGGCCCTGGAGCGATTACGTATTGAAAAACAGGCCCAGCGTCAGCATATCGGGCAGGTGGTCATGAAAGCTCATGAAGCTGAGGCTTCGGGACATTTGGTTATCAAAGCGTCCCACCTGGGATTTGCTTATGGCGATAAATGTTTGATCAAGGATTACTCCACTCAAATCATGCGCGGCGATAAAATCGGTGTCATCGGTCCTAATGGCTGCGGCAAGACTACTTTGTTGCGTATTTTGTTGGGCCAGCTGGAGCCTCAAAAAGGCAAGGTGCGTCATGGTACTAATCTGGAGATTGCCTATTATGATCAATTGCGCCAGCAGCTTGATGAGGAAAAGACCGTCATTGAATCTGTCTGTCCCGGCGGGGATACGGTGACCATCAACGGCAAGCCCCGGCATATCATCGGTTATCTGCAGGAATTTTTATTTACGCCTGACCGGGCACGTACGCCTGTTAAAGTTCTTTCCGGTGGCGAGCGCAACCGTTTATTCTTAGCCAGGCTTTTTACAAAGCCGTCTAATTTTCTAGTGATGGATGAACCGACCAATGATCTCGATATTGAAACCCAGGAGCTTTTGGAAGAATTATTAATGGAATATTCCGGCACGCTTCTTTTAGTCAGCCATGACCGTTCCTTTTTAAATAATGTAGCTACTTCCACCATGGTCTTGGAAGGGGCAGGAGAAATCGGAGAATTCCCGGGCGGCTATGATGATTGGGTCAATCAGCGTCAGGTCAAGACACCCAATGCCAAACCACAAGTCACTTCTTCTCAAGAGAAACAGAAACCGCTTAAGCCGCTTAATTTAAGAAAACTTTCTTTTAAAGAAGAGCGCGAGCTTGAAGCTCTTCCTTTAAAGATTGAAAAGCTCGAGGAAGAACAAGAAGAAATATTTGCATTGCTGGCAGATATTAATTTTTATCAAAGAGAACCAAAAGAAATTGCGCGTGTCAATTCCCGTTCAGAAACTTTAGCGCAAGAACTTTTAGAAGTATATCAGCGCTGGGAATTCTTGGAAGCTTCAAAAAAAGAAAACCCATAATATAATTTGACAAACGCATTAAAGTAAGGCATACTATCCAACGAGTTCGATTCAAGGATTGTGATCTTAAACCGCACGGTGTAGATTATAGCCTGGCGGTTTTTTTATGGTCACGTAAAGGGACTCAAGTTTCGATCAAAAGGAGGTTTCAAAGATTATGGTTAAAGGTAAAGTAAAATGGTTCAATGATCAAAAAGGTTTTGGATTTATTACTCCCGAAAACGGTAAAGATGTATTCGTTCACCACAGCGCAATTCAAGGTGAAGGTTACAGATCGTTAGGCGAAGGACAAGATGTTGAGTTCGAAATCGTCAACGGCCCTAAGGGTGAACAAGCACAAAACGTTGTAAAAATATAAGAATCAAGTTCTTGTATTTCCAACCCTCTGTGGCCGAAAGGTCACAGAGGGTTTTTTAATGTACGTTTATCCCAGGAGAGTGCCATGAATGATGATTTGAACTGGCGTTATGCTACCAAGAAATTCGACTCTTCTAAGAAAATCTCAAAACAGGATTTCGCAGAGCTTTTGGAAGTCTTACGGTTTTCTCCTTCTTCTTATGGTCTACAACCATGGAAATTCGTCATTGTCCATGACCCTGTTTTGCGAAAGAAATTAAGACCACACGCCTTGGGCCAGCCTCAGGTGACAGATGCGGACATCCTCATTGTGTTTTGTGCTTTAAAAATCATGGATGAAAATTATGTGAAACGACATTTGGACCATATTGCCCAAGTCCGCGGAGTCACGAAAGAATCTTTATTAGGC